>Ga0065711_1027883_pt1 | contig 45271 bp, 24 predicted proteins | sample Hoacrofraction12_FD_59098 | JGI IMG/M metagenome (GOLD analysis project Ga0065711, IMG submission 59098) | Hoatzin crop microbial communities from Cojedes, Venezuela - Epithelial fraction 12 v2 (version 2) | ecosystem: Host-associated > Birds > Digestive system > Esophagus > Crop | place... | reverse complement strand
CCCCCCCAAAACCCAAACCCCAACTCCAAGATTTCCCAGATATCAGCACAAATTATCCTAGTCCTTCACCAAGTATTTTCCTTTGCTTCCTAACTGGAAACAAAATCTCAAAGCTACCAGTTCTGCCCTTTACCTGTTTAGCAGCAGATGTACAGACAACATTTATCTGCAGAATAATGTTAGGTCTGTTGCTTTATGGTTGGAGATGGGCTTGAATAACACATCAACTCTGCAGAAACGCAGAGGGGTACCTAAGTGACATATGGCTCACACCTTCAGACTTGGCATGTTAGTTTAACACCTAGGCAGAAAGCCTTCTCCCTGTATTCTCTTTATAAACAGGCACATAAACTTGGGGAAAAAAAAAAAAGATAGGGATTTTGGAACCTGAATCAATTAGAAAAACTGCTATATGATCATTTCAGTAAATAATAAGAAATATTAGTAGGAAAATAACCATTATACAAAAGATTACGAAAACAGTAAGTTCCTAAGGAAGTACAAAAATCTAAGGCAATCTATTTGTTCTTTGTACATTTTAAAATGCTGCATTACTTCACAGAGGTGCTTAAGACAACTGTTGGCATCCTGCTAGGAGAAAGCAGGATCTTCCCTGCTATTGCATCTCTTTCACATGAACAACCAATAAATTCAAGACATTCGCTTCTAACAGTTCTAGAAGTCTAATGTGTGTGGGCTTTTTTTTTGCAGCTCAGTACAAATTCCGTTTATCACTTTTCCCCATGTTTGGCTTGCTGAGAGTTTTGGGGTTGTTTTGGTTTGGGGTTTTTTTTGGACAAGCCACTGATCTCCCCTAAGTATGTTAAGGCTTCCAGCTTCTGTCTGTTCAGGATGTCTTTATGCTGTAAACTCTCTAAGCAAATTTTATTTTTCTTTGAGCTAGTTCTACATTGTAGAGGTCTAATCGGAAATGGCACAGCAGAAAGAAATGGGAATCTGAATAAACAAAGAGCCTTTTTTGTGCCATCACTGCAAGAAGTGAAAGCAGTGCTTCGTGTCTCCGCTTCATTGATATTTATACCAGTCACTTTGAATAATCAACAGTACTCATGGATTTGTGGCATCCGCATGTTCTCTGCTTGAGGAAAGGTCAACAGCCCTTTACAGTGCCCAGGCCATCATCGGGGCTCAGAGCCAGGAGCGACAGGGACTTTTCAATTTCAAGAGCCTCCAGGGGCTGGCTTTCTAAAAAAGAGCATGACTGTATGCTGCCTGCGACAGGGAGGTACTGTGGTCACTACAAACAAGGTTCCACATAAGCTTCCCATCGCAACAGGACAAAACCTTCTAGGAATTAATAAAAAGGGGGAAAAAGTGCTTCCAACCTTCTTCTCTGCCTCAGGTTATTTTCAAGCTCTTGCCGATTCTTTCCTCATCCAGTCTGGAGTCACAGAGTCTCCCTCTAGTTGGTCAATGGTTTCACGTGTGTTTCCTTCCTCGATCATCACCCTCACACTTCATTTTACATTGCCCCACATATAAAACTGCTATTCATTGCTTATTTTGCCAAAGCATCTGTCCAAGGATTGTTTTTATAATGCTCAGCCAAATAGGGCCCAACCCCTGACTGAAGACGCTTGGCACTGTTGTCAAAACAAAAGTAATTTGTTATTTATTACTCAATATCTCCCAGGTACCTACACAAATACAGTCCAGAAAAACAGCTATTGAGTCTGAACAGACAGAAATATCTCAATATACCATCCAAAATATTTGGCTGAATAACCTTCATTTATACTTTTCTTGCATGTGTTAAGGAATGGGGATTACATTTTCTGTATTTTGGACAGTCTTGGGAATAATAATAATAATGTTTAGTGTTTTCATTAATGACATCTCAAGAATTATGACAGTGCTTATACAATTATATAAGAAAAAATTAAGAGGATACGATATAGAAAGCAACGGGCTGATCATGAGAACTACGATAACAGAAATATGGCAAAAGTCAGTGAAACAAAGTGGAAAATAACAGCAACACAGAACTTCTGCAGCATGGTGGAAGCCTGTCAACCAAGCAGCTCGGGAGAAGGACTTGAATATACCAAGTCAATGACAGCATGACAGTGGGAAAAGCTGCCAGCATGAAAGAGGAAAACCCAGTTGTCATCAGGAGAGGTTTCCAGTAGAGAGGAAGGCAACAGAGACTTTAGCAGCGGTGCCGCACACAGCTATGGCAGGGCCTCCTCTGGCACCTTGTGTAGTTTCCTCTGTTCACCAAAGGTCATTCAAACTGGAACAGGCACAGAAAATGACCATTGAGACAATCAATAAAGATCTTAATTTAGAAGAGGAGACTAACAGACTTGGTGTGTTTAACCTAGCAAATCAAAAGCTGAGAGGAGATGAAGTTACTTGCTATAAAAACAGTAGAGAGAACAGAATAGAGAAAAACTATTTTAGTTAACAGAATAATGTTGGCACAAGAATACATGTGTATAAATTGGCTGTAAGTTTACAAAAAAAAAAGTGAAAACATTCCTGGCAATCGGAGCAGAGATGTTTTGGAACAGCCTTCTCCTCACAGTAGCAGGGTGCAAAACAGTGTTAAGACCAAGTCCTGCAGGAACAGCTGGCATGCTGTGATGGTTACCAGGAGGAGACTTGTCTAGAGGGCCCAGAAAGCTTCCACTACTCCTGCTCCAATATCAGGTTTTCCCTCAACTGCACCGAGAGGAAAGGGAGTGATAACATTTTCATGCCTATATAATATCACTACTTCATGCTTCTGTTGCAAGAACAACTTTCTCTTGTTTCCTTGGGCTACACGGAAGGAGCAGGTGCACAGAAATGTCCAACAAACAAATACAAAGATTAAAAAGCAAAACTGTGGTAGGTATCCAGCTTATGAGAAAATGAATGGATTCTGAAATCTTCAAATCCATGAGGCCTTTCTTTTTTTTTTTAGAACAGACCAATCCCCACAACATATTCACAGTCTTTTGGGCACAGATAGATGCATAATGGAATTTTCAAATGTGTGTAAGACAAAATGTTTAATCGGCATTCACTTCAACAGGACCTAAACCCTTACTCCACCTAGATAACTTTCAGTATGTCATTATATGTCTACTTGTATCCTAGATAAACAAGATACCTTTAAGATTTGGTCTATTTGATCTATGGTGATGGCACAATAAAACCAATAATTACAATAAATACCTTCTCAATAAACCAGAAATATATTTTGATATATATTGGACATGTCAAAATCATGTTTTGGCATAGTTATTTTTCCCCTTGCAGTTCAACATATTAACGTTATTTTTCATTAGCTAAATGTAAACACCTTTAAAAAGGAAAACATTAAAATGAGTTCTAATTTCCAAATGCAGCTTTACACAGTCTCCAAGTAAAACTTTCACTTAGCAAATGCATCATTATTTATTAATGAAATATCACAACTCAGGATCTGAACAACATGATACAATAAGCAATTGTACCAAGTCATAGTTGCTTAAATAAGCATGTAGTGTAGTCCTCACTGCAATGCTATCTTTTTCCTGCAAACAGGCTTTCTCTCTTTGCAAATTAACCTGTCATAATGATTAACTGAACAGTCAGTGGAAAACACACATGGAGAAAAATAAACATAGGACAGAAATGGAAAACCACTTAAATAACTATTTCTGATTTTGAAAACATGATTAAAACTAGACATTTAGAGGAGTCTAGTAAGGTCACTTTTTTATTTGCGTTTAGGCAAATGAGAAGCTAACATTCAGAATTTTTCTGTGGAACTAACTTTTTAAAAATTGAAGCCATCATTATCATCCATTGTATGTCTCACAAAACCAGAGCTTTATGATAAAGTGCTAAACAAGATTTGCAATACCCACAAAAAAACCCCACAACCCCCCGAAAGTAAAAAGGTAACACTACAAAGATCAATGTGGTTTCTTCAGTGTGACTAAAAATATCTGCTCAAGAGACCTGAAGGTTTTCTTAAGGTTTAACCGTCTGAGTACTTGTCCACTCCTCCTGGAAAATAAACAGTTCTCAATCTCATTGGAAGCACCACTTGAGATTTTTACCTTTACTCATTTGATATCAAGAGGGACAATTTCGTTTTCTCTAAGAAAAATATAGACTATAGGTAGGAGATGTTCTCAAAAGCAATGAAATCTATTTCAAAGTGGAAAAAACATAATGGGAACTTTGACCATGAGTCCATTTGCACTTTTGCCTTCTTCAGAGAGGATGCTGAACTCTCAGCGCTGAACTCTCAGCACTGAACTCTCTCTTAACGCTGCAGAGAAGGAAACTGCTAACCAGGAGAAATGGAGAGTATGAGAAGAAGAAATGTGGCCAACCTAACATGCAAAAAAGCATCAGAGATGCTCACCATGTTTAAGAATCGCAGCCCGTTGATCTGCAAAAGATTCAGCTATGGAGATTTGAGTTCTACCAGGTAAGACATTAATTTTTTTCCTAGTAGGTCTATTATACGACGTGTTTGCTAAAGAGCTTCTAAATTTGTATGATGCAGACCTTATTTAGCTAAAAGATACCCCTCCGAGCTAAAAGTTTCTCTTGCAAAAACAACAGCTAGAAGAAAACATTATAAGCATATGAAAATCAAAAATGGACTTATTTTGCTTTTAATGATGAGAGCAGAGCAACAGAAGAGCAGTGGAAATACTACTTGCCTGGTTCGCTGACGACCCGCTGAAGCCCAGTAAACAGTAGCTGCAAATGTATAATCAGGTACAGAGCTACACAGATGTGGAAAATAATGATTTTTTTAACAGTTACAATAAAAGGCCCAAAGAACTCACTACATCCAACTACCCATTAATATTCCCAGTTCATTATTTTATTTTTTTTAAACAAGTCCCAACCTGCCCAAGGCAGAATCAACTTGCAATCGTGGTATGCAGAACTATGTGACAGAACCATCCCATCTTGTCTACAAAACTTGAAAATCAGGGATTATGACCACAAACAGTTACAAAACTCAATGTGCAATGTATGCACTGCAAATCCATACGCACTGTAATTTTAGCATCACAAAATTGCCCCTTGTTACATGCTGCTTTTTCAGCCTATTTTGCATGTGTTAAGGTGGCTGCTATTTTCAAACAAACTTATCAAACTTGAAGGTTTACCAGAGACTTGACAGTGTTATGCTATAATAATGAAACAGAAGTGTCAGCGAAGCAAAACGAGAATTTGTCATGATATACAGAAAAATACGTAAAATTCTGCAGCAGATATTTCCCACCCTGTGATAAAAATACGTTTTAAATGTATTCTGTAATCAGTATTTTACACTCATGTAAAGTGAAGTAGCACGTTATTTATATACTATGCTCTTCTACTTCCCCTTTAGCTGATGAATTTGTGCTGAAGTATGTCCATCTAATGGAAACATGACTTTGCAGAAGAACTCATTTATTAACTCCTTCTTTTGAAGGCATACACCAAGAACAGTTGCATGTTTAGTCATGGTAAGAAACTATTTTCTGCCAAGTGTGAAAAAAATGTGACATGGTGCATCAACTTCAAATAAGCCATGCCATCAGAAAAACGATGAATAAACATAGTTCTATGTCTGCAATGACAGACACAGATGCATTTTAATGCAGTGATTTTGCAGGGTGTCCCTATTAGAAAGTTTAAAAACAACTGGATTGACCACCAACACTTACAAGTAAAGATAATTTTCCATAAAATAAATAATTTTTTTAATTGGAAACTGCAACATGTATGCAATTTGCTTCCACAATGCAGACTAGAAAACTAATCTTGTTTTCTCTAATAATACAAATCCTTTGAATAATTAAAAAGTGTGTTTCTTCAAACAATGCTCGAAATAAAACTTCCTACCACCTCAGTATGGATTTTTTTTTTAAATGAATAATCAGCTAATAACACTACAGCTGATCACTCCCTAAACCAAACCAAAGCAACTGATGAACAAATATGAGCCTGCACCTGCAGCCAACACTTTTGTTCACCGCTTATCCCAAAACACGGCCTGTTGTACGTGTCCCCTCTCTTGCCTTCGTCAGTCCCCAGCACACCCAGACACGGAGCCGTGTGCTCTGTGTCACAGCTGAAGCAAACTCCCAGCCCCAGCTCGTCATTTCTTCACCCTCCCCCCAGTGCTAACATACCCCCTAAGGTATTCAGTTGCCTCCCCTGCTGCAAAACACTTGTTGCTAGGAGAAAACCTACTGCTTGGCAACAGATTTTTAAAACAACAACTTTGGCTTTGTTACTCACTGAACTGTACATTGCCAGCGCGAAATAAGGAACATGCGTGGTTGTTAGTGCATTTGTGTATTTATAACCCCCTTGAAAACACCTGACCCCTTCCAACAGGGATGTGCTTGCCTTTTAGTTCACTGCTGTTCACAGCCGATAATGCAGCAAGGTTCAAAATTGAAGTTTGTTTTTTAAAATTGCTGATTGCAGCTTTCCACCAATATGGAAGCTCTTAGGGGACTTCTTTTCCTGTAAGGACAACATGATCTTGCAACAGTCTGCTGTAATTTTGATTTACGCTCTCTGCGAACGTCACATCAGCTTGTAAAAACACAGCATGACTACCACGCTACGTTGCGAGAAGTAATTTGACTATAGCAAGCACACTGGAAACAAACAAAACACCCTACTGATACAATGAAAGAGCTAGTGACTTCAGAGATTATTTAACTTTCTATCTCCGTCTGAAAATTATACTGACGGTCTCATTTCATATGCTGTATCTACAAACACAGTAAAGCCACAATGAACTGAGGATACTGGGAATTCAGTGACCTTACTTCACTGCCTAGAGATGAGACTTCAATTCAGTACATTTAAAGATTCCTGGTTTTGAAAGCTTGTGCTGCATGCAAAATTATCACAATGTCAAGAAATTCACGTTCTTCTGTCCATCAGTCAACTACTGATAGAATTAATAAATAATAAGAAACAGCAAGCAATGAGTTTTGAAGAAGCTCTTTTTCATTAGTGATAGTTTTTCTTTAAAATCCCAATGAACACACTAGTGGCATGTGGCTTCTGGAAATAGTAATTAGAAAAACTGATCAAATGTTCTAATGAAGAAATGAACCTGAAGTCAGGGGAATAGCTTGTGTATCAAAGAAAAATCAGAGGTGCAGATCCAGTACTAGCTTCTGTGGTTAAAATTCACAATTAATAGAACTGTCAGAGTTCAAATTGAGTACTTTGGAGATCTTTTAGCCAGACTGTCACTATACTGAAAGCTAGCACTTGTTGTCCTTACCTGTACACACTCAATACTACAGAAACGAGCACCTACTTGTTGGAACTTTTGAGACTATGGAAAAGGAATCAGAAGTGAATGATACTCTTCAGAAGTATCTTTTTTGCATTTATGCCCGTGCATTTCTCTCAAATATTCTGACAAATGCTGTATTAAATATTCAGTCAGAACTGCAGTATAAGATAAAAGATGACCAGTCCTTTCATTACTAAAATAAAATGGAAATTCAAAGATTAAAGCACATCATTCACTTTTTTATTCCTTTTGCCCTTAGCTGAAGAGACTTTTGCATACAGAAGTATGTTCGTACATAACGTTATAACTACGGCTAATGTCACTGTTTCAAAAGTGTTATGACACCCCAGCAGCACATACTACTACACTGGCATTGCAGTAACCTCTAAGAAAAAGAGGTTATTTTTAATATAGCATTAATAAATGTATTTTTATAGCATCCCCAGGAAACAGACCGTTTCCTCCCCCCCAAAGCAGATGTGAACTTCCATCTGCTGCTCAGGCTCAACGCACTAGAAAGGGAAGAGCCATCTTCATGGCAGTTTGCAGAAACCTCCTGGCATGAGAGGGAAGGCAGTCCCTTTCTCCCCCCCAGGTTCCGAAATGAAAGGCAGAAGGTGTAGGTAGACTGCTAACCTGTCAGTCTGACAGGCCAACTGCCAGCAGATCCAGTTCTGAGGGAAGGCTATTTTCAGCGTGAAGGGAAGGCATACACCCTCCCATCTGTGCACCATCAGGAGCAGATCAGAAGAGCCAAACCCTAACCATTGGCTAAGAAAGGGCTTTTAGCACTTTCACAAAAATAAAGCTAAACACTTCTTTATATACCAACTTACCTTTTACAAAACCTGAAGAAGTTCAATATGCTGGAAACAAGAAGTTCAATATACTGGAAACTAAGGAAAAAAAGCTTTGGAAAATCAAAGAGAGAAACACAAGCAGCAGTATTTCATGGAAAAATAGTTAAAAATAATTTTTTAAAAAGCTGAAAATAACATTAATGTACCTCAACAAATCAGGTTTTGCTAATACTGATCTGGAAGCAAACATAAATGTAACTGAAGTATCCCCTGCCTTTTACAATTCAACATTCCATATAAGCCTATCAGCTTTTCTCACAACTATCTTTTTGTCAATCGCTGTTGATTTTTTACTTAAAACTTGCCCAAGATAAGGTATCTTCAGTTTAATTAACATCAGACCAGAAGAGCCCTCTTAGGTCATTCATTTTGCTCCCCTGTTGTTACAGACAACCTTAGCACAGGATTTCTTGTTGCACAGTGTTGAGGCTGTAAGTGCTAGGAATCCTCTTCAAATCACCTTCCCCATTTTTTCCCTAGCCAGTTTGCTTTCATCTGTTCCAGATGAAACTTAGCCAACACCACCTAGCCTTGTTTTGACTATGCATATTCCTCTCGTGTTTAAAAGGAGCATGTATTATTATTAAAGTTTCCTACTGCTCCCAGGAAATGCCCCAGAGACTTTCCAGTGCTGCAGCTCAGTCACTCCATGCCCGCTGTGTGTAAGGACAACGCTGGTGCAAAGCTACCAGCCAGTTCTGTCAGCCAGCCATGTCACGTCACTTGGGATTACAGGAGAATCACAGGGCCTGCCTGGGAGGAAACCCCAAGTGAAACTTATGCTATAGTTCACACCAAGGGTACACTTGCCCTGTTGGCCAGCCTCAACTGGTTTTACTGGGCATGGAAGTTTCCATATTTTGGGGACATGAAGCAACCAGTGGAGCACAAACACCAACAGCTTCCATAAGGTAAGGAGAAATCTGCAGGCTTACAAAATTAATGTTGAGACTACACTGTTGACAAGATGATGATGCTGATAACTGAGACAACATGATGGCTCGTGTTGGACTTGGCCAACTCATGAACATGAAGTTCTAGCTCTTGTAGAACAATGGAGATGTAGCTCAGATCAGCTAGTACTCTCTCTCCTCCCAGTCATTTCCACACTCAGTCTTGCTCCTGCATTTTGTAGTTGTGAAAGTCATTGCATTTCTTTTTCTGATGGCTCTTCAAGTCTCACTTTTAATCAAAGTGACGCCTTTCTCCTGCAACTGCTCTTCCCAAGTTGAGGTAATATATTAACTATTCTACAATCTTCTGTTAACTTAGGTTTCACTAAATATTATTGGACTAATGATTTGTTATTGCATCTACTAGTTATTCAGAATTCTGGTTAACTCCTCCATACTCTTCCACCAGCAAGTACTTGCCACCATTTCCATATTTTCATTTCCACTACTAATTTTACCTTTTGCATCCATGATGAATATCACATTGCTGTTAAACACTGAGGCAAAATATGAGTTCAATGTGGCTATGCACATTTTATAAATGGTTATCCATCACTGCACTGACTGACAGAGCATGTTAAATCATATGCTGTGGTTGGCTTATGGCTCTTGAAATCCATTTTCCAAACTGTATAATAAATTAGTGCACAAGATTGGAATCCGCAGAGAAAGTGCAATTCCAAATGCCATTTCACCCTCAGCCCTTTTCTTTGGTTTATTACTGTCAGCTGACAGGCAGCTGAAACAGATTTGAATCCTGCTTCCCAGAGTGTCAGAATCTTGCCTATTTGAGTCACTTTTCTAGTTCACTGGAGCACAGTTGGCAGGAGGAACACCAGAATGGCAGAAAAGGCACTCCCACACAAAGCTAGGATCTGATCAGAATAAGCAAACTGGGAAGTTAACGCTCACTGAGTGAAAAGCTGAAACACAGAGTGGCAGCTTCCACTTTCAAGGATAAGAACTACAGCAACAGGGTGGGTTTGGTAGGGAAGGTGGGAATTCTGGAACTTACAGCAGTTGCCGAGTGTGGGGTGATACACAAACATTTCCTACCAGCTATCATGTTAAACATCCATGGATTTTTATCTTCGGCAAAAATATTCAGATATAAATGTTACATTAAGTCGAATGTAATGCACACGGCAGAAAGACTGCACCTACTAATAAAACTCCCTCCAATTTTAGGGTTGGATTCTGCAGCAAATGACTTTCGATGCCCAGGCTAAAGCTGCATCATTTATTTTCAACAGAGATCACCAGCTGCTCACACTATCATATCACAATTTTTAAGGAAGTTAAGTTTGACGTGTCAGTTACTTTAATAGATCTGACAGCATTTCATACTGTTTTAGACTTTATATCAAGAACAGTTATTTCTGGCAACTGTAACCTACCAACTTCTGGCTAGGCATTCAATTAACACAACAAAGCATCGTCACAGACTGCATTTGTATCATAGTCTTTCATAGTCCTCTGGTAAGTCTTTGGGTCCATGACCCTCATAATACCATTAGTTCCGATGCCATTTTGGCTATCACTTTTTCAAATGGTCATAAATTAAAAACCAGACGGAATCCCAGAGAAGCTATTGTCAGCTGTCAGGACAAATGTAACATGGACCACGAAAAAAATGGAAATTGAAATGGCTCTGCAGCTGACAGAGGTTTGCTTGCTTGTCTTTTGAACATTTGTAACCACTTGACAACACGTGCCTTAATTTATTACTTGCCCCCATTTAGAAAATAAATGGGTTTATTTTTAAATGAGAGAATATACCTTTAAGACTATGTCTTTATTTTAGATTACTTATTTTAAGGTAGCAAAACCCACTTACCAGCAGAGAAATTTTAATTCAGAAACCAAGGCAAAAGCAGCCCTCTCTTTCATTTGCTCAAATCACCTCTGATAGAAGGCAAGTATTTTTCCAAAGTCCTACATAACACAGCCTTTGTCCACGTACATTTATAGCTCTCCACTTTAACACTGCATTGTACAGAAGACATTTTGAATCTGCATAATTATTTTTTAATTATTTTTATTTCCATAGCCCTTTACTGGTAGGGTCTTTATAACACTCACAATTCACTATTTTGTCTAAATACATTATTCTATCAAGTCATATAGCTAAGTAACCTAATGTAACAGAATACATTATATTATGTTCTGGAATAATTTTTAAAAGTTAACTTTTAACAGCTGTCTCCACAAACACTGACTGTAATGAAGGCTGGTTTGGTTTTCTAATGACTGTGTTTTATATCCCTGCAGCAGACAATTTACAAATGCTCACTCTCATGTGTACTTGCTGACATCTAATAAAAATTTGAAATCATGAAACAGCCTTGGTAGTCTTTCCTCCTCCCTCTATTTTTGTAATATTTGCACAAACCTAGTATATTTTTTTTTTTACATCATTCCCTCTTCTGTCCAGATGAAACTGGCTAAAGAATTTAAAAGTTATGTAGGCAAAGCTGAAACACAGACACACAAACAACAATGATTTAGTAAGCCTGATTTCCTAAGGATATCAAACATGAAGTTCAATGTGTGATAAACAGTGCACCAGTAGTAGCTGAGGGAGATTGAACACACTGAGCTGCAACAAATAATTTCACCAGCACCACTGATAAAAAAGATTTATCAATGAATTAAAACCCAGAAAAAACCTGAACGTTTATTTCAGATACATTCATAAAAGAAACAATCATAATTTCACTTAAGAGATTTAGCTCCTGGGGTAAGAGGGAAGCATTTAAGAATTTTGGGATTTTTCATCAAAGTATTTAGAAAAAAGAATTGTAAGAATCAAATGTCTGCATCCTAATGGCCTACTAAACCACGCTATACTGCTCAAGGGTTCTGGGTAGTGTCTTTCCTCGCAGTGCTTAGCTTTTAACAGTATGTTCTTGTTTTCATGTTTCTGCCAAGCAAATGCTTTGCTAATGAATTGCTTTGCTTGGTTCATCTGAGCAGTCCGAAAAGACTGCAGATTTCTTCCAGGTCAAATGCTTTATGTGTAGATCTTCAGTGCGAGCACTCTATTTTAACATCTCAGTGTTTGCTAATACTTCTTTTTCCTTCAGTTCTATGCCAGTTAAGAAAGAAAAGCTCTTTCTAAAAGCAACTTTAAATTCAATGTAAGGGCTACTTCTTGAAAGCCAGCTTCCCTGAAGCCCCACAACAGCATCTATTATAATGCAGGATTTCTCAGATTTGTGTGAAAAAGCCACACATGTATAAACCACACGCCCATTTTGGGTCAGAGACTGCAGAAAAAAACCTGTAATGAACTGATACGTACAGAGCTTTTTTGGTTTCCCAATACTCTGGTAAGTGCATCTTAGTACAAAACTATGTTCAACCTCAACATCTGGACAATAGTAAGTATTTACAACTGTTCTGACAAACTGCAAGGTATTAAACTGCCCTCTCTTGTTTACCTCCCACTAATCACAGAGCAGGTGCACAGAGTAATGGTTTGCCACATCTTACCAAACTGATCTCCCTCCCCAGAAGATATTACCCCACTGCAGGAAAAAGGTGGCCTGAGAAGTCTTACTCAAAACTACAGTTATTGTATGTAACGGTAATTACATGAGCACACAAACAATGTAATAGCAGAAGGAAATTTATAACATTAGTTCTCCAAATCTGACTCACGCTACACATCAGTGAACATGCAACAGTTATTTATGTGCTCACCAATTCATGTCAGAGGCTGTAATATCCTCCAACTTCCTCTAAAGACATAAAACAAGACTTAGTTCTTTTTTGTTCAAATCCAGACAGGAGTCTGATTTGTGGTACGGGAGGATGCATCAAAGCATAGACCTGAACAGAGCATCTGAGGAAAACTAACAACCCATTATAATGAAAGCAGCAATCCTCTTTCCTTCAGATCTCTACATCCACCCACTTCATGGTTTGAAGTTAGCTTTTCTTGAATTTTAAACTTTCTAATGAGTAACAACATAAAAAAAGAAACAAAGATCTATGGAAGTAGTTTACCTTTATTATCCATAAAAGTACATTACTACAAAACAGTGCTAAGTTTAACTGAGCTCTCAAAACCAGACCAAAAAGGAATCACAGACACAAAATACTGATGCTACAGATACTTCTGAAATGGTCTCCTATCCAAACAGCCATCTTCCTCACCAACCATCTCACCTGCAATGACTTGGGAAATATAAAACTCATCTAGCAAATCCAAGACAACTTTGACAAAATCTTCCAGAGAGGAACACAGTTGGGGGAGAGATGTAGGTAAATGAACTAATTTATTATTTGAAAGTATTGAAAGTTGTGCAGTGAATTTGAGACCAGGGCCTTATTTTACTTGGCTGAGCTGAAATAGCTATCAAGGAGCTGCCACATACCCCTTCACTTAAACTGCATGCAAAGGCAGTAACTATAAAAAAGATAGTTTTCACTGATAAATGATAGAGCTGTTTTAATAAACTACATTTTAATAGGAGGTCCATCAGTGACAGTACTAAATTTAAATATCATAAGGGAAAACCCTCCTAAAGTCTGCAAATCATTTGCAAGTCAAAACCCACAAAAGACACCCTGCAGGCTCCCTTCAGCAGGCAGTGGGAATATTGGTGATGCTGCCCTAACAAGATTGACTGACACAACAGAGATCCCTCTGGGGAAAATTATTTTCTTCAGAGTGCAAAGGCACTGGAGAGAATAAGCACAGGAATTAAATGCGAGTCCCGTGAATGGGATGCTCAGAATGAGATATCAGGAGGCTGATAATGTATTTAAAGATGGGTAAGTCACAGCATCTATGCCTCAGTTTCCCCATTTCTTGACCGGGAATAAATACTTCACGGCAAAATGTATTTGAGACCTAATATGTTGACCACTCAAAGTTGTTATGAAAACAAATACTACAGCCTTCTTTAAATATCTAGACTTTCAATTTAGAAAAAGAGTGAAAGAGATTTCAGTCACTGTCTTACTATCTGCCATACCAGGTGTCTTACTTGCTATACTATGCGCAGCTGCTCAACGTAGCCAGTTACTTTTTATTCCTCTAAACTTGCTCAAATTTTTAAATATTCATGCTTAAAAATATAAAGGGCTGAAACTAAAAATGCAGCTATATGACCAAATACTGAATTTAAGTCAGCGATTAGTTCAACAATGTAAAAATTTGTAGTGGAGAGGTAAAAAACCGACTATGACTAATGGCATTTTTTTCAAATGGCAGGAGCTGTTTGCAAAGTCAGTGTTTTCACAAAATGTACAGAGTAGACTTGTACATATGTGATTAACTGTGCAAATTAAAAAGTTGAAACTAAAAAGCTCTTACCTTTCTGCTCTCTATGAAGTCCATGCATATTAATATCAGAACTAAAAAGGTGCAGATCAACACTGCACTGCTGATTGAAAAAGTGATGAAAGCCCAAACCAGCTTTCTGTTTTCAAGTTTAGTATTACTGTCTTACTCATGATGTATTTTTCCACTCATACTCTTACTATAACAGAAGTGGCATTAAAAGCATTAACAATTCTCAGTATGTTTCATGTAGAGTGAACCTGGATTAAACACTCGGTGGGTATGTTTACTTGGAGATGGCAGAGTACTGGAAAGAGTATGAGTTTAGAAAACACTGATCTTTGTGCTTTTACACAAAGATAACTGGCTCAAACAAATAAACTGTACAACATAAGCTCTGATGTAGGTGCACCCAGTAGCCAGGTTAAACACAGTCAGCTTACTACATCTTCAGCAAGCCTGCAGTGTTGACCAGCCTTTTCAATCATTACCCAATTAAGTCAACACAAATTGAAACTCAGACCGTTGTTTCACAATGCAAAATGTACAGCATCAATACCAGTTTACCAAGACACAGGCTCATAACTTTAGTGTTGATGTTAATATTACACCATGTCCTAGCAACAGCATGAAAAGATCCATTACGCTCAGTAGAAAATTCAGATTAAAAAGGCATCCAGACTTTCAAAGTAAAGGAATTTTCTTTTCCAAGCCAATGTAAAACCAAAACCAGAGAGAACCAGATAATCAAGTTGAGAACTGGATTATCTCCACCCTAGAAAAGGACAGAAAAGCAAAATAAAAGAGATCAAAGACTAGCTAGCAAGTTAATAGTGAAGAAAATAATATACTGCTTGTATTTCAGAAAGAAAATTATTATTTCAGTTTTCTTAGATTACATGCAAGGCCTTAGAACAAATGTTGAAGGAATGAATGGTTAGCAGTATGGTAATCGGGAAAAGTGGAATAAAACTTAGGAAGTGCATATCACTGGTGAGCCACTAAGCTAGCCTGTACAGTAGATAGCTTAGTTCCAGTGGGAGGAAAAAAAAAAAGCGGTAGAACTAAGTTGTCTGGATTTCAGCAAAGTGTCAATATAGCCAGACACAGGAAAACAAATCAAACTAGAGATGGCACAGAGCAGCACAAGAATATAAAAATGAGTTAAGAACTAGCTTCCAGTAGTCTATCCATCCAACAGGATGGATGATGGTGAGTAGACTTCAAGGTTTGGCCTCAGGCTATATCTTAGTGTAATTTATTGTCTTAGCATATAGGTACCAAGAGTACCGATGAAATTTGATTTCAATAAAGTTATACTACAGAAGGAGGCCATCCAAAGGCTTTTAGTAAAGAGCTCCTGAAGTCCACAGCTTTGCCCACAATGGTTTTACTTAAAAGACCATGCTCATCTCCTATTCTCTAACTGTAGTTACAGAAGACAGCAGTCAGTTTTATTCCGAGAAAACACTGGCCTTTTTTAGTGAGATGCAGTATGCAAGGTGGCCAAACAGCATTTCTCCTCTCCCCTACTGAGAAATCTAGAGATGGCAACTTTCTGAAGAACAGTAGCTGCACATAACTTTCTTCATACCATTTGTTGCTACTCATTGAAAATATATGCTCTAATATGAAGAATAATGGAAAAATAACCATCAAACCTTAGAAAGGAACACAGTTTTCAGAGCTGAACAAAACACAGTTCAGATTTTCCCATGAGTTAAAGCTCACTGGAATAATTACTTTCTCAGTTAGTCTGATCATCTAGATTAAAAAAATATCCTGACGTAAAAAATAGCCGGCACTAACCTTAAAGGCCAATTCTTTACCTCCATCTAAAACCAGTTAGCTACCAGAAAACACAGCCTATGTTTAAAGAAAACTAATCTTGGAGTGATGACATCACATTCTTCATACGCAGTAAGTTGGCTGGATCCTTCCAAAGTGCAAGGTTCAACCCATCTTTAAACTGTGGACTCATGAGCAGGGGAAGGACTGCTAAGTACAATACTGGCTAGCAGGGAAGTAAAGCTTCAGAAAATGGAAAAGAGGTCTTCAAATAAAATTTAAAATGAGATGAGCTGGAGAGATAGAGAGACATAAAAAGACTGTTCCAGACTGGGGATTTGTAGAAGAAACTCTGTACCAGAGTAGACAACTTATCTGGGGAATGCAGCTGTTTGACATAACCCTGGCAAAAGCAAGCATTGAAAGGATTTCCTGCGGGACAGTTGCTTCCAGATCTCTCGTTTTGCATTAAGGTAGGCCACTTTCTGCTTGATGAGGATAAGATAAGGCACAATTTTTAAGAACAAGTTGGTTATCGTTCCTAGTCAGAAAAAATGGAATTACAATTGATTAGGTAACTTCTGGTCATCTCAAGAGCAGTCTGTTGTCTCAGGAAAACGGCTTATGCTGAAGGAAGTCAAGCCCGTCTGTGACAGATGTAAAGCAAAAGATCATTTTGTCGGCGCACCCGCACCTGAGAACTGCAAGAGCCTTATAGCAAAATACACAGACTGATAACTTCTGTGCAATTTTATAATGACACGTTATTATAAGAGAGACTGCTAAATAGCTAGGTCTCAGACACTTGGCTAAGTTTCTCACACACGTTTACTAACAACCACAACTAAACCATATAGAATGGTTTGTCTCATTCAGATTGCTGTTGATGGTAGCATTCAGTTGTATTTCACTGCTATGCAAAGTTATGCAGCACAAAAAAAGAAAAGGAAAAAAAAAGACAACACGTGTAGATGACTTCACATCTCAAATGTTTTCCTGTGATTAATGAGTTCTCACCTACAGAATTCTACAACAGAACCTTTCTCAGGAAAAGGAAAATAAAATCCCTCTTGTTCATTTAAAGTTGAGGATGGCTGCTCTCTCTAACCTTTTTCATATTCTTTATATTTACCCCAAAATAAATCCTTAAAAATACTTCTTTATTAATTATATGAAATTCAATTATAAATTATTAGATGCCAGGTGTTGCCTACAAGTAAAAGCCCTTAGAGACTACAGGAAAGACAGCCATGCATACCAGGTGCCACACAGCTTTGGTTGCTGTGTGACTTCTCAGCTCCAGCTATAAAGTAATACTTTAATAAATTCAATGAGCACAAAAATGCCCAGGGAAGCAAAATAATCATAATTAGCCCAGTGCCTACTTCAGCAGAATGACCTAATTTTAAAAGTGTTTTGCAAAGCAATTCTCATATTGAATTACACAGAGCAAAATAAAAATCGTATTCTTGAGATCCATGCAAAAAAGCACCAGCAAGTATCCATGAAAAGGGATGTAAGAGACAAGAGAGGGTAGTAAGGAGTAGCACACATCTTCAGTTTCTTCCAGGCCTTCTCTCATTTCCATTTCATTCTTTTTTTAAACAAAGAAACCTTAAATATCAAGAGCAACTATTAGCACTTTACTGACACGAGGTCTCCTGGCCATACCCTGATTTACTGGAACTAAGACCAGTGACATTTTCATTTGTTACATTAGTCTTACCTGTTAGTATTTTTGCACTAGTAAAAATCTGCATGTGCTTTTCCCCTCCATCCTATTTTAGGTGGCCAGTTACCCAGCAAAGGCATGGAGGAAAAGGCAGACTGCTGTGGATATCAACAAAACCCAAGTGACAATGACTTTAACATAGTCAGCCCTTTAGAAGGTAACATGCATAAAGAGATGGAAGGACTCTGGAAAAACTTTTAATATGAATTACCCTTTATAACACCTAGAAAGAAAAGCCTGAAAAAGTACATTTTTCATTACGCTGTGATCAGATGCTTTGACTAACTTGCTGGTCTGTTCATCATCTCTCCTCAATACTATGAAACAATACTATACTTTGCATGTAAACAACTGTAGAGTCATAAATATTTTGTGTTCTTTAAATAATTCGGCACATCTTTGTCTACAGAAGCCTCAATGTAGATCATTAAGGTATACTTGAACATCCCATGAGAAAACCATCAAGAGAGAGACAGACGCCCAAAAACTTAATTTGTGAAGATCCCAACTGAGGCTTTTCAGTTGCATTGTTTTGCCACTGACACTTTTGTATGGACGTTCCCCAACCATACTGCATAAGCAGTCTGCATAAGGAGCATGACTGGAAATATTTTTGAACCAACTCACCATTGCTGCAGTTGCATTGTATCTGCATGCAAAAAAAAAAAAAAAATCATAAAAAAGCTCAAGTAATAAAAAACCCAGCCAAATCAAACATATAAGAATATCAGACTGGCAACAATCAAAAATGCATCGTTATTAACTAGCTATCACAAGATGGGTCATTTTATGGAACTGCGGGGTACTGCAATGACTGGAGGGCAATGACAAGTTGATAACAACTAGGGTGCATGGCACATGGTTTGACAGCACCTCACTTTTACAGTGCAAAGACAGTAAGATGTATCCAAAATATTAAGGCAGGTTTGTAGCAGAGAATATATGTATATATACATACATGTGTATATTATTTAAGATGAGTGAATACAGTTGAGAAAGATACTAATCTTCTGCACCTTCCTTCCATGATTGCTATGGGTAACGTACCACGGAAATCAGGGAAGAAAGAAGAAAAGCTGTGCTTTAAGAACATCTGTGCTTTATAAATTTTTACCACTGGTAACAATAAGGAAGTCTTGCCTCATAGGAAGACTATAACAAGATTTTTCCACAAACAATTATTCCCATTACTTTGTCTAACAGAAATCATTACCTCAATCTACAAAGCTTATATTGCTCCAATTCCTCAAACCGCAGGATGACTGAGGTAGGAAGGGACCTCTGGAGACCTCTGGAAGGGATACTACTAGAGTCAAGTCACCTAGTGTGGGTTGCCAAGGGCTGAGTCCTGTCAGATTTTGAATATCTCCAAGTATGCGAGACTCTACAACCTCTCTGGGTAAGTGGATGTGTCTTACATGTGCACCTGAAATACTCTTACTGTTACGCAAATGGCATGTGGTCATCCTCTTGTTGCCCAGCTCTTTGCCTGTCAATTACTTGAAATGGACAGTGTACAGCAGCGAATCCCTCCTCAGATGTTTTGTTATGGTGTCAACTAAAACCAAAGCCCAGATCCAGGCTGGGCCATTGTGATCTTTGGATTTTATTCCTTGAACTTGAAACACTACTTGGCTTCTACCTACCAAATTATTGTATTTAATCCACGCCTGCTGTATGTGAAATGAATTGATAATAGCTCAGTTTTGATAATAGAACCCAGTTTAAAGACTTTACGCTATAAAACATGAAGCAAAGCTTGAGATAAACACTATTTGTATTTTGAAAATTTAAAACAAAGATTCTTAAAATCTTCCAAGCAAAGAGAAACCACTTTGGAGTAATACCATGCACTGTAGACTGACCTGCTAAACAGCAAATTGTGATGAATTATCTGATGGGTGGAATTTTATCAGTTCCACACAATACAATAAAAACACTGGAATGATTCGTGACCTGCCAAATACAGAGGAGTAACTCTAGCCAAAGCATCCCTTCCTTCTGCCAGAATCTACCACTAATTAATTTTCCATTTTTTAAAATGGGAACAAACAGAAGTGATAAAATGGTTTCTGGCAAGCTGAGCCTGAATTGATAAACTGTGGAAAAAATCTATCACATAGACAACACAAAAACAGATGAAAACAGAAAGTTAAAGGTGAGCATACCAGGCAAGAATTCCTATCTGGGAAAAAAAAAAAAAGGAAAAAAATCCCACCTTTCAATTCAGAGAGAAACTGTCTTTCAAACAGAAATCTCAGGAAAGTTAAAAAAGTAGATCTAATAACCACTTATGAAAAAGTTACAGAAAGCTGCCTTAACCATTGCTGTTAGGTACCCAAAAAATACTACACCCAATGGCTTAGATTGTCTATCTTACTCCAGCTCTGTTCAGTGCAACAACAGTGCATGCTGCACAAAATCAGATTACCTTTGCATCTTCAGATATTCACAGACTGCCTAAACCAAACAACTAATTTAAGCCTGGCTGCAGTATTCCTCTTGTAATGGCTGCCAGCCCAGGACAGCATAGACAAGGTGAAACCTGCTGAAGAGTCCTTGCAGAGCTAAGTTTCAGGGGGTGAAAAGCATCCAAGAGTGGAGGTATTTTCTTCTTGAAAGATGTGCTCTTGCTAAAGCTGCTTCAAGGCATTTGGAGTAAATATAGGGTAATGTGAACAGAAAGTCTTTTATGACACAGGACCTACGTTTCATCAGTCCCAAAACACCAGTTTCAGAACAACAGTTTTCAGGGGATCAGCACAGACAGTCCTTCCTGAGTAAATGGGAGCTCACTGCATCAAATTATAAACAAAATCAGTGTAGTAAATTCCTGTAGTCACTCTCTGTTGACAAAAGAGCAACTAAATTTTAGCTTCAACTCAAATTTGTAGCAGTTATTGTTGTCAAATACTGAAGAAAATAGATCTGCTTTAAAAGAGTACTGTAAAACTCAGATAAGCATGCAGGAATTAAGAAATTCAACTAATCTTCCTCCAACGGTAATCTTTAAGCTATGAATCAGTATGAAATGGTTAACTACTGTACTTGAACTCGGTAACACTAAAAATAAAAGGATATAACTTTGAAGTAAACAGGGAAAAAACAAACTTTCCTGATTATTCACCTTGATTCACACTTTATAGAATCATAGAATGGTTTGGGTTGGAAGGGACCCCGAAGATCATCTAGTTCCAACCCCCCTGCCATAAGCAGAGACATCTTCCACTAGACCAGGTTGCTCAGAGCTCCATTCAACCTGGCCTTCAACACTGCCAGAGAGGGGGCATCCACAGCTGCTCTGGGCAACCTGTGCCAGTGTTTCACCACCCTCATGGTGAAGAATTTCTTCCTAATATCTAATCTGAATCTGCGCCCTTTTAGCTTAGAGACATTCCCTTTTGTCCTATCACTACACACCCTTGTGAAAAGTCCCTCTCCATCCTTCCTGTAGGCCCCCTTCAGGTACTGGAAGGCTGCTATAAGGTCACCCCGGAGCCTTCTCTTCTCCAGGCTGAACAGCCCCAGCTCTCTCAGCCTGTCCTTGTAGCAGAGGTGTTCCAGCCCTCTGATCATCTTTGTGGCCCTCCTCTGGACCCGCTCCAACACATCCATGTACTTCTTATGTTGGGGGCTCCAGAGCTGAATGCAGTGCTCCAGGTGGGGTCTCATGAGAGTGGAGTAAAAGGGCAGAATCCCCTCCCTCAACCTGCTGGCCACGCTTCTCTTGATGCAGCCCAGGATACGGTTGGCTTTCTGGGCTGCAAGCGCACATTGCCAGTTCATGTTGAGCTTCTCATCCACCAGTACCCCCAGGTCCTTCTCATGACTATGCAAGTCGGTGTTATGCACTTTTTATTGCACTAAGCACTGCTGGTTTTCTGTAGTAAGGCTAAAACATTTTCAAGGCAGAAAAGAATATAACCTGTGAAAGTCACATGGCAAGTGAAGAATCGAGAGTGTATTGAAATGGTCCTTGAGGCACTTGAACTCAATGGGCGTGCTCCAGGTTAAAATGCAAATAGACCTGCCACTGTTTTCTCAGAGTGCAGAAAGGGACTACTTGAAACATTCAGGTGTGACAATGGTCAAATCACAGTAAAATGACTTCTGCAAGGAACAGTGAGTTTTTGGCTGAAGATACGTTTTGCTTTCTCTACTTTCTACGAAATAACTTTGATTCTGAAGGGAAAACCCATAATATTTTACTAACAAATCTAACAAAACCAGTTACCATTATTTCTCCACTCTTCAACCACCATGTGCATAAGGCTGCACTTAGAGCACGAGTCAAATGAACACTGAGATTTGGTATTAGCATTTAGCTCCATAATAACCAGTTAGAACACAAACTGCCCACAAGAACCAGCATAACATGCTTAAGACAAGCCTATGTGGCCTAAACCAACAATTTTTACGGTATAGCGGCCTGACAATGAAAATCAAATGAGTTAGAGAGTGTTCCCCAGATGAGGTCCTTGTTACGAAAGAAAGAATAAATACTAGAGAATATTGCCTCATCAAATGAAAAAAGTTAGTTTGGGTGACTGTGTTTAGCCTTTCTCTTCTTGAACTCCTCTGACCCTTACAAACATTGTCTGAATTCACGTTTCTAAAGTCTTCTCTTCTTTTCCTTTCTTTCAGTCAGCTCAACATCCTTGACAGGCTCATAAGTGTAGACTACCCATACGTACTGCCAGATTTCTCTCTGGCAAAGTGTCTTTGGGTTGAAAAAAAGTGTAAGCAGTCAATGTAGTAAGAAATAAGTAACAATATATTTATAGCTGAGAGGTAAAGTGCACACAGTTAATCTAAGCCTTAGGAGACCTGACTTAGTTCTGCATAATTATAGGAAACTTTAACAGATATCTAACAGTGTGGCATGGGGAATGTAGTTCTTTAAGATAGTGCTTTTTGAATACTAATTTCTATGTGAGTAATTTCAGATAAGTAATTTCTCCCTTTCTGTTCTAGTTTTCTACTCTTCGAAGCTAAACTACTAGTAAGATTAACTGGCAAGTGCTATGATGAACTACTTAATATTCAAAAAATACTAGAGTCTTTTAGGATTGTAATGATATACAGGTGCTGGAAAAACTATTTCATGTCAAAGCTACATTTAGCTAAGAAGTTTTCACCCTGAGAGAGAATACACAGATTTTTTTCCTGGACAATGGGCTGAAATATTCTTTGCCATTTGTGGCATTACTGAATGATGGCCCGTTTCAGGACTTTTCAGACGTCAGCAGTAAGGGCTACTTTCCACAACAGCACTCTGACTGCAGGAGATAAAAGACTGTTTATTCTTTTTTCCCAGGGGAGGAAAAAAACCGACAAAAGCAGGAAGGCAGCAGTAATGCAGAAATCTGGAGGTGATGACAAAGGGTAGGGAGAATGGAGAAAGTTGTTCAAATAAATCCATTCTGGCCAAAATCAGGCAGGTGACAACCAAGTATATATGACATTCAACTGAAGTGCAAGTAATAATTTTTCAATTTAGTAATTAAATTTAAAATTTCTTTGCGTGTGTTAAAAAGTAGTTTGAAATAAAGAACACAAAATGAAGTATTTCAAATTTTTAGAACACAACCTGGCATTGTTTTCCCCAAGTGCACTATACGACCCTTAAAGAAGAAAGGATACTGCACTTGTTCAAAAGCATTGCTGCTGCGCTCTGTGAAGTACACTTAACCGATACCGACACATTACTGCTTCACCTTGACATCCTGCGAGCAGTCAGAGCTAGCCGAATAGCAAGCTGGTATAACCCCTGGCTTGGCGAATATTTCAGTTAGCGACAAATGGTAAAAAACACCACCTGAGAACAAGGCGGATCTTAAAACGAGAACTGCTTAACAGAATACAGTGAATGAACATACGGATTTAAACATTAACTGCATGAGGAATAGTTCAGTTGCACAAGCAACTAAAGAGAATTTTAACAACATTTCTCTTTGAAAGAACTAGTTTTGTTGTTCAGGTGTCTTAACTAATAAAACCCCCAACATTCTAGAAGGGACTGAATAGCAGTGAGCATGAACACACACACACTGCCCCCTGCAGCCAGGTTTCCGCTAGAGTATCTCACATCTTCAGTAATAATCCAATCAGTTCCATTTCCCAAGAAGCTTAATTAAGCAGAATACAGCTAAACAAATTGTCATTTATTCGTGGATCAAGCCTCCACCATTTGGTGGCACGCTGTCTCAGGCAATTCATTGCTAAGGCAAATACAGCAAGAGTTGCTCTCTCCCTCCAAACCCTCCCATTTATCATCATTTTGTTGGTGAACAGATCTCTTCCATCACTCTTAACTGCTCCAATTTTCACATCCTCACAAAGTCCTCCTATTTTTCATTTTAATAAATCTTTAAAACAGGAGTAAATCAGTGAAGACCTTAGAGACAGCAGCACAATTAAGAACAATTTGTTTCTTTAGAGAATTGTAACTTCAGGCAAATACAGTCTTTTAACAGATCATACCAGCCAATAAAAGGTAACTGCATTCAGATAATACCTTGGACTTCTACAAAGAGCATGTCTTCATGGTCAGATTAACAGAATATGGAGTCTGCGCTTGAGACAAATGCAAGAGTCTTTATGCAGAAACTCCAAAGCTTGGAGCATGCCACAACTCAGAGAAGGAAGCACATCAGTTCTCAAGCCACAAGACTAAACTTTCTAGTCTTTCTTCACACATTTCTTCAGTAATTTAGATTAATAAGGTTCACATTTCTTCAGTAATTTAGATTAATAAGGTTGTTTCTGTGTAGAAACAGTAGATAATATTCAGGAATAAGTACATGAAGACAGTTATAGCCAAAAGGTTGTGCTGAAAAATAGTAAAGCTTGAAAAGTGTAATTCTTCGTCCTTCTTAACAGAGTGATTTATCATCATTAAAAGGATGGATCATAAGAGGAGAAATATTGCCTATTCCCAATAAGTCATTCTTCTTCATACAACTATAAACAAACATTTTATTTACTTTTTGTTCTTCTCCGGAGAGCTACAAATAGTATCTGAAATTAAAGATCCATATATCTAAACCACTAGCATCAGGAAGTTTTACAGAATCACAGAATGTTCGGGGTTGGAAAGGACCTCTGTGGGTCATCTAGTCCAACCCACCTGCGGAAGCAGGGTCACCTACAGCAAGCTGCATAGGACAACTCCTTCTAAAATTTTAATTAAAAGAAAAAAAATCCTTCAAAACTGATTTCAGGTTCAACTATTTCAAGTAATTCTACTTGGACAGGCAGGACTGCATACATATGCTACATGCTAGAACCTGTGCCACCCTTAAGTTTTATTTCCTTTTTGTTGTATTTTATACATAAAGTTATTAAGATCTGTACTTGGTCTTTTCCCCAAAAAATAAATTCACCAAAGCTTATTAAATAAATCTAAGCTCTAAGGTAACTGCTATGTTGAAACAGTAGCATTTTATATTGCTTTCTAAGCAGTGCTAGAAAGCCATATCAAATAATTTTAAAATGTCAAATTAATCAGAAAATAAGGTATTTTTTCACAGAACTTTGGTTCATAAACTGATTATCAGCTTAGAATTGTGAATGCAAATATTACAGGTTAATGTTTCAGCTGCTGTTATAGAGGCTGAGAGGCTACAGAGCTCCACAGTGCTGTTGCTATAGTTCCCCTGCCACTGAGATCATATCTCTTTATAATAAATAAGTAAATATACACAAAGTGTTGAGATGTACAGATATTCTTCTATAAACACAGGCAAGAGTAAACACTGCAAAGTTCCTCCTCAAAACACTCTTTGCAATAGTTTTTTACTCTATTGCAAAATACTTTTTGCAACAATCGAAAGATCGAGAAGGATACAGAACCTTGTACTTTTTTCCCCACATGGAATCACAGACAAGCATTTTTATAGCATACATCTTTAATATTTGTATTTAAGCAGCATAAATCTGTCAGCACCTATTCAAAACAACATCTTAGCACAGGAAAGGTCTAGAGTAATAGAGAAAGCTTTTAAAAACAAAATTTTAAATTACAAGAATGCTTAAAATGGACTGGCCAATCCAATGAAATGAATAGTTAGTTATCCTCCAGCTTGCACTCAAATTGAAAAGCTCATAAAAAGGGGACCCAAATTAGAAGCGTAGTATTTTTCATCTCATATGCCTCTTAAGGCAGCTAATTTCTCCGTCATTCTGCAGAGCATTGTGTGTTTACAGACTATTTATTTAAAGGTGGATTCAGAGAAGTGGCAAAAAGGTACCCAGAAAAACATAAGCTTTCATTTTTACTGAGCTGCACTGCTTTAGGTCGACCACCTGCTTCTTCAGAAAGAGGAACCTTTCGGCATTTGTCAGCCGGCTCAAGTATCTCGAAATGCTGACAAGGTGAAACAAAAAACTTTCCCTGTGCTGCCTTCCTATCTGATCTTTTGTCTCATATGTTCCCCTCAGGGATGCACGAGAACTTTCTCTGAATAATTCATAAGCACCTAGGCAGAAACCACCTTCTACTTCTGCACAAAAAGGTTGGGTAAGAAGCTGATTACAGCTGTTCTACTCTGCCCTATCTGGAAGAAAACTGGATTAGCAAAATAAAGTAATTTTCCTAACACAGTAAACACAGAATATATTCATGTATGTATATATGAAGTATATAAATAAACTTATGCATGTAAGCTGGGGAAGGCATCTTTGTAATTAAAGCTACACATTCCTTTGAGTGCAAGACTTATTCTCTATCTTTCAAAAATCCAAGAAATGACATAGCAGGAAGGTAATGAATGAACATGTACAATTCAACTTGTAGCTTGGAATTAGATAGCAGAATGAGTGGTCTTTCCTCTAGACTACCATATCCAATTTTTCTCTTACCATGAGCCACCTTTATTTCCCAGTGGTTCTGAATATTAGGCAGACGCAAACAAATTCTTTTTCTGCACTCTCTGTCAGGACTGACATAGTCTTCTTGCCTGTAGATCCTTTTTATGTCCCAACACACACAGAAGAGAGAATAAAAAGCTAGAAAAGACTGTTTCCAAAGCTATTTTGCTAGTAAGAATATAGACCCAAAGCTCAAAAGCTATGGGTCACCCGCACCAAGATTTCGTAATACAATATTGTAAGTTGAGACAAAAGTACTTATGATCGTGGACTCCAGACTTACCAGCCTCTGCATGCTTTTCACATGGGTAGGGCTAATTGATAAGGCCTCTTCATACCAGCGTTTGGCTTCATCGATATTCCCACGAAGTTCAGCCACCTGACCTCTCATGTAGAGAACATAGTGCGACATCGGAAAGAGATTAGCTGCTTCCTGGGTGCACGCTGTGGCCTCAGCAGGCTTCCCAATTCCTATGTAGACTTCAGCTGTGGAAGGAATGTGAGAACCAATGAATGATTCTTGCTTCATCATACCATGACTAGATGTGGTCACATGTGCTGTATTTATAGTTTCATTTTAAGCAAAGGCTATTTTCCTCAAAAAATTTTGCATCTGAAGAGAAATTATTACATACATTATTTTAAACAAATTATTTCTTTAGGAAAGTTGCTGTTCTAAATGTAATAGGAGTTTGAACCTCTAAATGGCTGTCTTAAACACCAGAAAGCTCTTTACAGTTTTTTATTTTTAACTGAAGTCTGCAATTTTCTCATTTTAGCTTTATTTTTAAGATGTGAGCATGCCAGTATTCCAGTACTATTTAAGAACAGAAAACCCAACACAAAACAGCACACAGACATCCTTACAGTAGGTAAGGGAACACAACTAATTATGGGGTTTGCACGTCAGCAGTTAAGGAAGCAGCAGCAATTGCTCCAGCTACGAGTCACTAAATGGCAAGCCTCAATCTCTGTCCTATGCTTCAGAGCATTTTAAAATAAATATAATATTCTTTGGTATGAAAAGTTTCCTAGTTAAGTCAGCAGAACATATTAATCAGCATTCTGATTTGACACAATTTGTTCATATTTCCAAGCATTTTGTCTAAGATATACTCCAGAAGCTAAGAACATTTAACTCTGTAGCTTTTTTGAAAAAAGAAAAAAAGCAGCTACATTTAATTTAACATAAACCACTCCTGATGAAAGCAGTTGAGCAGCCTGACATGCACTTGTCTAAATCAGATTGACTATAGGTGATAAAAAAGGTTCAGTAAGTGATTAACAACGAACTAGAAGTAGTATTTGCCTTCAATAGCTCTTATGATACTCTTCAACACTGCTATTTCACTACCCTGCTGGATTATCTTAATCTCTTGTGGAAAGAGTGGGAGAAGAGAGGAATGAAGATATACTAAATGCAAGAAAAAGATATTAAAGGTTCTGGGTTGGGATATCTACTTCTTTTACATTGGTATAGATCCTGGAAAAACAGCCTCAAAGTAATTGTAAACCTGTACTCCATTGTACCACACTGCAGGAGAGTCTTACAGATTAAATCAAAACAGCAAAGTGATCTATCACCAGTGCTCAAGACATGCTTCTCACTGTACAGTACGGGCCACCCATCTTGGTTGAAAGGCTGTCAGATCAGAATCTCACACTGCAGTAGTAGATGTGGCATTATGCCTAAAACTCTGAATGGGACCGATGTTTGAGTGCCTTTAAAGTAGCTTTCTTCTGAGATAACTGCATCAAACAGACTTCATAGCATCCCTAACTAGTCAATTTCAGTACAGCAGGGAGTATAAAACTTAACTTGCAGGTGGTACCAGCTACGAATATTCATAATTATTTTAATCAGTTTATAACACTAACAAAAAACAGACTTTCAGTAGCAGCTGGCGAGTAAGCACAGTTTGAAAGTCCTACTCATTGTCTATTTTTTTAACTGTTTTTTGTATGGTTGCTGGAGTGATTTTCTTGCTCTAAGACCTGATCCTATTGATGGGAGAGCAGACTTTTTTGTTTTGGTTTTTTTTTTTTTACCATTATTTTGCTTCTCAGTAGACTAAGTAATTTCACAGAACACATTCTACCTAAAATAAATAGTATGTCCATGTGGATGTATGTATTAATGAAGTGTATTTTTAGAAACTAATGAGATTATTTTTGATGGAAAAATGTCCACATGAGCAACTAACACACAAAATTGCAGATCCAGCAACACTTTTTTTCCCCCTCTAACACTGAAAGAATCACCTCACCCAGTCAGAGATGGTATAACTAAAGAATAGCAAACCTGGAAGATAATAAAGGGATAAAATTTTGAAATAAAAATCTACATTCGGGAGCAATTAAATTTTTCTAGGATTTTACTTTTACTAACTGTTGATAGAATCCAAAGAGCAAGTTGTAGCCCTAATTTGAGAGCTGAACATACAGCATAAAATGTGAATTGTACAAAGACTTTTTTTTTAAAAAAAAAACCCTCTAAAATATTTTGGAAAAGCTTTGGGTACTTCATTCTTCAGTCTTGAGTGCTCTTCTAAAACCTACATGGTCAATATTACTACACAAGAAACAAGATTTTCATGAGCATAAAATACACTACATTATTTAAACGCTAACAATTTGAGGTCTCCTGGTTTTCCTGTCTCTTCTTCAGCATCACCAGACTTGAAATGCTCCCAAGCTGCCCAGTGAAAAGACACTTAGCAAAAATATAATTTACACAGACTGTAAAAGGTACTAAGTAAAAGCTGTAATTCTTAGCAAATAATATGCAAAAAGTAAAAATTACTTGAGTAGGTGATTGTCTGCTACCACAATAATTCTAGGCTGAAAAATAATCAGATTGGCTAATTTAACCAACTGCAGTTGAAAATCTGTATTCCTTGAGAGGAAACAAGTATGGTAGCAATGGCTTTTAACACTAGCCAATAGAGGCTGCAATACTGCTTATAACTTTGTCTTGTGTTACTGTAAGAGATACTAAATCTTGCTGTCCTGCTTACCAACAGAGTAAGCAGAGAAACTTAACAGTTATTAACAGACATTCCTAAAAGTATTAAATTTAAACAAAATAATTCCTTTATGGTTAAAGTTATTAAAGAGTTATTTTAAAATAACTTCCTTTTCTCTACCAGAAGTTATGCCACCCCAACAGAATATACAGCGGGCTTTTTTAAAAACTATGAATTGTGGTTAGGTGTTAAGCATGAAAGTTCATTCAACAAATTCTGAAACTGAAGGAGAGCTGTTCATTCTGAGATAATGACTTCGAACTGAGTAAGAATGTTAAATTCAAATAAATCAGTTGTGGAAAACTGACAAGTGCCAGCAGACTTTGTAGGAAAATCTCAGAGGGGAGCAGCATTTTGAAAAGAAACCAGGTGCCAATTCTGATGTGCTCTTCTCAATATCTCCACCTAGAGAACGCCAAGAATGCTTTCTGGCTCAAACCCTTCCAATGCTTACACTTGCATTTTATTAAGAAATCAATCTATTTTCTAATCAAGTTGCATAGCAATATTGAGTTCAGTCTTGATGCATTTCTCAAAGGACCATCACAGACATTGATCATTTAGGGACAGGTCTGGTTTTTAATAGTGAGTTACTGAAGAATGTACTAATCGCAAAAGTAATTTTGTTACACCTTTAAAATAAGCCTGATTTTCCACGTTTACACTGTATGCTCAGAAATGAAAGGCTGAAACAGTCCATTAATAAACACAGGATGAAAAATTAAAAGCCAGTTACTGTGAGCAAAATAAACTTCTCTGGACTGAATGCCATGCTCATTTACACCAGTAACAGCTGGAATGACGCTATGTATCACAGAATGGTAGGGGTTAGAAGGGACTTCTGGGGATCATCTAGTCCAATCCAACCCCCCTGCAAAGCAGGGTCACCTACAGCAGGCTGCACAGGACCTCATCCAGGCAAGTTTTGAGTATTTTCAGAGGAGACTCCACGACCTGTCCGGGCAGCCTGTTCCAGTGCTCCATCGCCCTCAGAGGGAAGAAGTTCTTCCTCATGTTCAGCTGGAACTTCCTGTGCTTCAGTTTGTGCCTGTTGCCCCTTGTCCTGTCGCTGGGCACCACTGAAAAGAGTTTGGCCCCATCCTCCTGACACTCACCCTTCAGATATTTAGAAGCAGTTATAAGGTCCCCTCTCAGCCTTCTCTTCTTCAGGCTGAACAAGCCCAGCTCCCTCAGCCTTTCCTCGTAGGAGAGATGCTCCAGTCCCCTCACCATCCTCGTAGACCTCCGCTGGACTCTCTCCAGTAGCTCCTCATCTTTCTTGAACTGGGGAGCCCAGAACTGGACAGAGTACTCCAGATGGGGCCTCACTAGGGCAGAGTAGAGGGGCAGAAGAACCCCCCTCAATCAGCTGGCCACACTCTTCTTAATGCACCCAGGACACCATTGGTCTTCTTGGCAACAAGGGCACACTGCTGGCTCATGGTCAACTTGTCGTCCACAAGGACAAGCATTTTCTCTCTTTTTCACATCATATATGTTAGTCTGGGTAAATATATTCCACTAAGTTTTGCTTGTATTAGAACTTATTTACATAATTTTTCCATGTCTTTGTAATCTAACAGGAAGAATAATTAACAATTTTTGTATTTTAAGATTTAAAAGTTTGTTAAGGATGCCCCCGCACACACTAAGAAGTAAAACGCTGCACAACCATACAGGGAGTCAAACAGTTAAATATGGCATGAGTCTCAAAAAGGAAGAAATTTCCCAATAGTAAATCTTCACTTTTATTTAAAGAACATGTGCTGTAAGCAAGGCGTTAAGTATTTTTCTTGCTGTTTTCTATGTAATTAACCCATATATACTGACGAAGATGCCTTCCAGAATATCTGCTTTGTATTGTGCTTCTGGGAGAAAACTTTATTCTGAACGTTCCCACCGTAAATAACCTTTCTCAAGGCTCAGGACATTTACTGTCGCAGGACAAGTAGCTGAACAGCAGGATCCCTGAACACTCTGAAATGCAGCACAAATCACCAGTCTGAAATATCAAAAACAGGATCATTCCAAAGTGGAGAGGAAGTAGACTTCAGGTTGCACTACGTTCTCTGAAGGCAGACAGAGGCTCTCTTTCATCTCTTGTTTTTTTCTTTCATTGCTCCCCGCACATACAGAGTCAGAGCACTTGTCATACTTTGTTGTGTCCTTCCCCTGGATCTTTAACACTTTAGTTCATTCTCCAACCCAACTCTCTCCTACTTCCATCCCATGCTTCCTCCTGCTGGGAATCAACAATATGGCCTACAAACCCCACATGGTGAGACAGATATAACAAGAGTGCAAAGTAGACTGTGCAGCAGATTGCAGCAGCAAACCACAAACATGTATGCAAACCTAAGTAAGTTGTGAACTGAGAAGGAATCAGCAAAGAGTGTCCAGACCCCTCCTTTCTGGGCAAAACAGTAGCAGTCACTTGCATGGACTGGATAAGCAGCAACAGGACACAGCCAACAAAAATTAAAAACCAGAAAATAAGCAGTGGAACAAGCTATCACAGAAGGTTGAGACATTATCAGCACTATAGATGCGATGAGTTACTGTAGCTGGTCATCTGTGATGGTTTACAAACATTTAAAATCAACGATGCCATGATGCAGGGCAGGTGACTTCACTATGGTGGACCTTGCCTTGTTCTAATCTGTGTTGTTTTTGAGAAGCCCTTCCACCTCCAAGCGAGACCACTATTATTAGTCATTATCATTGCTCTTTACTTCCAATGTTCTGGGCTTTTTCGCTAAACCACTAATTAATAACTGGGAGCCATTACCCTATAATGACTTTCACACAATAAAACTGTTAATGCAAAACAGATCAATTAAAACATTAAGAAATACAGCACTGTTTTGTTGAATGTAAACATGAAGAAAAAAAACTGTCACTGAAAAATGCTCAAGTGAGTGCAGACCAAAGTAGAACAATTGCTGACTCATTTCTAAATTACAAGTATCAATAAAAAAATTATGTGATGCAAGTATCAATAAAAACAATTGCATGGTATACATTTTTCACTGTGTACATACACTGTATAGTCATTTTCTTGTTAAAATTTTATGTAACAGCCACTTGTGATATTGCATTTAGCTTGAAGTTTGAAGCAGCATAACAATACTAAATCCACTCAAGATGACTCCACGTTTAGAAAAACAATCCTGGGTCTTTCACATTAATGAAGTTAGAAGGAAGAGAACTGAATTAAAGCCCACTATCACAGCTGTGCGGGACAGGTTGCTCAATAGTACTACTATCTTTTTTTTTTCCACATATGCAGAGTTATTTATTTTTATTTATATTTATTTTCAATAATAAAGCTTTTCTAGTTGCAGGAACTCTATTCAATAATCTTACAAATATCTTTTTCCAACGAATGGAATTAGGGCATCTAAATTTCCAAATACTAAGATACTCAAGGTACTTCAGAAACTAAATTCTTCATGGATAAGGGAGAGTGTGTTGCCATTGTTCTACAGAAGATATAACTCCACTGATAACAGCTGCATTGTGAGACTACTGCCTTATCTTACATAAATGATCTTACACATGAGCAACTCTAATGCGCTTTTTATTTCCTGGCTGGTTTCAGTGCCACAGACACACCCGGAAAAAGTCTGATCTGACAAGTGACAACAGATTCTGAATGAAACCAACAGATTTTTGCAAGTCCTTAGGCTAGCGAGAAAGGGGAGGGGAAAGAACAAGAAGGAATTTTACTTTCACAGTACCTGCATGAAGCCATATTTGTGCCAGAGTCATCCAGGGATGTAGGGGACCTTGTTTAGGGGCACTGCTTTGCAGAGATGAAGCAACCTCAGACAGTGCTTGCTCCACTCTGGAAGCTGCTATTGATGTGGCATGGACTGAACCTGTAGAAGTAATAAAAAAAATTATCATCATAGAAAGAATTAATGCCAATCACCTTGCATAAAACATTTAGTTGTAACCTTTTTCATACGAAGTTTTACCCCCAAATCCCCAAGATTTAATTTACATGTACCATTTTGGAGAAGTTTTTGGAAATGTCAGGTTAATTTTCCTTGTTACAAAACCTTTTATACTGGTCTGAAAGACTATATAAAAAACACACTTAACATTGGTAACTACACCTGACGCATTTTTGGGTTGCTGCTATGAATACTCTCTGTTAAACTCAACACCTCTTTTCTGGCAGTGCACGATCCAAAAAAAGGTCTGTGACGGTATCGTACACTGTGATCTTTCAGGTTGCTGCATGCACTTTGATGTTAGTAATTGCTATGTCTTTCCATAGAGTGCAATTATAGGACTATTTTAAGACTAATAACAGTACAAAAAGAGAGAACTAAAATATACAAGATGATCACAACATACCCTATCACAAATACACAATTCAAATGCACTGAATGTAAACCATAGCTAATCAAGAAGGCTGAGTTAAAATGCTTTGTTGCAAAAACGTCCCTTGCATAAAGAACATTACCAAAGCACACTATGTGAAGGATAATTTACAAGTGAGATTAGAATCTCATTGGCAAATACTACCCTTTTCAAAGTACTGGAAATACAAAAGCTTCTATGACTGGAGAATATCTAATGGTAACTGTACTCTGCATAGCCAATTACTGATAGTGTATTTAGCAATGATTTTTTTTTAAAATCAATATTCCATATTGGATTAGATGAGAATTCTTCTAAGCCCATCAGCATCTCTCTAATGGTCAACAATTGCAGGTACCTCAAAAGAAAGTATTCTATCTTGTACAGGTTGAACTGCACCCCACAAGCTCATCTTCACCACTAGCAGTTAAGAAATAAATGAAACCATCACTCTCAATATTACAGTTTTTCTAAGAATTTTAACAAGTAGGAATTTGCCACATAAAACATACATTCTCAAGTGTGGCAAGATAAATCAGCAAACCAGAAAAGCAGTAGAAATTCCCAGTACACAGATCAGCGGGAAGAGGAAGTTTGTTTGAAAGTGTGCATCATGGTTCCCTTAACTGACAGAAACAAGGGAAAAGCAGCACAGGCCATAGTTAGCATTTCATATGTCATTATGAACAAAGAATTGCCCTGACGATCTGAACCAGTATCTGGCCACGGAGTTCGCTTTCCTTCACTGGCTGACAAAACAACTCATACTCCAGTCTGCAGAGTTGAACGTTCACTGAAGTTTTTGTGTGTCTTATCTTTAAGGCTTAACTTCTGAAGAAATATAAAAGAGAAGACTAAGCAAGAAGCATGTGGAGTGTATTCCAAGAAAAATACCAGCAAAGCTACCACAAATAAGCACTAGTCGCCAGTAATCCTTTTCTTGTCTGACATCCATTTCTGTAAATGCACATCACTGCAGCAGGCCACTTGTTAGCCTTCCAGGGACAAACACTGCAACAGCTTCCTCATCTCTCCAGAAGAATTTGTAAAGAAAAGGTGCAATTCACTGGCACAAAGGATATCATCTAATCCATTCCTTCTCAAAAGCAAGTGTTCAATTTAGTATTAAGAAGGGCCTATATTTTCTATTATTTAAAGCAAGGACTCTGGCTGCTAGCCAGGCCACAAGTAATTTCACATAGAAAGCGTGCTGTTAGATTTTAAGCTTCTAGTACTTAACCATAGAGCACATATGGTAACATATTATTAAACCTTTTAGGACATAAATTTTACACAAAAAAAGAACTATACTGTGATGAAATTCTTACGACTTGCAGTGCCACCTATGTTAAAGTTAAAATGGAGTGGATACCAACTGCTTCCTGTAGTAATTAACTGCTATCCTGGATTTTATTCTGAGTGGCAGAAAAAAATAAAAAACTTAAAAAATATTCCTAAAAATTTTTTTCAAAGTGTTATTATTCAAATTGCTCATATTCCCTGTTTAGGGAAAAATAATTTATTGCAGCAATTAGTTCTCTGAGGAAAACATACACATATACAAAGTAATAATCTCCAAGTATTCTTACTTCAGTCAAACTACTAGAAGATAGTTACCTGCTATCTTTCGCTAAATTAATAGGTGATATAAAAACATATTCTAAATTAACCATTAACAATCTAAAACTCAATGTGGACCAAGTAACTGTTTCAGAAACTCAGATTCTAGATTATTCAACATAGTCAGCTAAATTCTCTAAACAACATCCCACACAAGTGGATTCTTGGGGTTTAAGTTTGAAGATCAATGTTAAGCAGCATACAAAGAAACCTGGTGTAATCTTCTGCAGGGCGGTTTGGAAATCCCAGCCCTTGAAATCCTTCATGCTTCAGTCTTATTTAAAATGTAGAGGACTTACACATGTTGCAAAACAGCACAAGAGCATCAATAATTGGGCTTTTTCATTTGGTTTTGTTTCTTTTAAAAACCCTCCTTGCAGTGGCTAGTAAGAGAGATTAGGAGGGATAACCTCTTGTACAGCCTTGCATATCTAATCAGCACAGCCACCGTATCCTTTATCACACTTATACATCTTTGCTATTAACTTATTTAATTTCTTCCCTTTTTTTTTTTCTTTTTAAATAACAGTAGTCTTTTGACACTGCCCAATCAGGCATCTTTCAGGGATACTGCACTCATGCTGACAGCTCTAACCTATAAACCTGTAAATGCTTCTTCAATATTGCCACAGTTAGCTGTCATCCAACTCATTTCTGGTTCCTTCTGTTAAAATACAATTAGTAAGCTTTCATTTTACAGACAACTGAAAATAATTTAAAGATCCTGTGTACTAAAAAGCTTTTTCCCACCTTCCTCCAAAATTTATTCAACTCCCCCTTTTTTTTATTAGAACTAACTTGTCTGAAATTTATTCCTTGTTCTAATCCAGTGGTCCTCAGGTTCAGACCTTTACAGTCACATGACAATTGTAAAATGTATAGTAATTTCAACTACAACTGGTAAAGATACATAGTGATTTGTGAGAAACTGAGGGTAAAGAGTAGATCTCAAAGTCTGCTCGAGGCCTCTCAGATCCTATGGCACCAGCTACTCACTTGGTGGCTCCCTGTTGGTTTTGTTGTAAGCTCTGCTCTCTCTTCCCAGCCTTATCTGTACTTTTCTTTCTTTGGTCTGTGTTCGGTACCCTCAGCCAAACACAAACCTATCCTCACTTTCAGTGTTACAGTTCACTCAGTTGTAGCTTCCTTCGAATGTCCAGATAAAGCAGCAGTAATTTCAGGTTTAAAAGTTTACTTAACCTTTCACACACACAAATATCCTTGCTCTTCCCAGACAACTTCTAGACCTGCTGTTATAGGGTGACACTTAAGAACCAAGAAAAAATTCCCTCAAAATACCCCAAGAAGCAAAGAGTGTTTATTTTGAAATATAAAAGCATGGGGTCTAGAAAAGTAAGATATTACCACAATGGATCCTGGCTGCTCCCTTTCATTTGTTTAGTGTTATTCTGAAACTTGTTTACACTAAAAAGGCTTAGTGCAAAACAGGGACTGTTTTTGCAAGATCTAGAATTCACTACTTAAATTACTTATTGCTTAACATCTGCTATCACAATCGCATTGCACACTGCAAAGTGTGACAGAAGGTCTTAATTGTAACAAATGTTTCTAAACCAAAAAGCTAAAACCTCCCACTCAATTTTCCTATAATGACATTTGTCCAGAATTTACAGAGCTTCTACTCACCACACTAAGATAGTATTTGCAACAACCATGGTTATACTTCAGTGTTTCAATTCAATCTCAAATAGAAAACGTACCAACAGCCTTGTAAAAACAAAATTTAACCAAGAAGTTAAGCCATCTCACAGAAACCTTTATTTTCCAAGGACACCTACAGTTGAACTTCTGTGAACAACAAAGTGTTCAATTTATTCTCTTCAGGCTTTTCTTAAGAAAAATATTACAGGAGAGTCTACATGAAACCATCTTTTGAAAACCATTTGTACGTCACCCTATGTAAATAAGCACGTCATGACTTCTTCAGTCCTTGGTTAATTCCCAATAAATTCTTCACAATGTAGCCTCATGGACATAAACTTAGACATGGGCTCTATCAGCACTTAGCTGGCAAGCAGGCTTTGAGAAAAACTAAATCATTTTGCCATGTACATGAAATTTTCCTTCTGAAAATGAGCAAAAGAGTGGACTGCCATCCTCCATGAAACATGTTCATATCAACTGACAAAAACACTGTAACAGGATTTCTTTTTATACCATAAAAGAGAATATTACTAAACAGTTCTACATTCATCATGTTTTCAATGTTTCAACACTTTATGAAGAAAAAAAATGCTTTAACAGCAATGCTCATGCAGGAGAAAAGGAAAAACCCCCATGACTTTCAAATTTACATGCACACAAAGCTGGCAGTAAGAATATTAGTGGTATGACATACAGAGAACTCTGGGCTAAAAAAAGCAGCTGCATGATACAAAGAGGCAGTACCTTCTGCAGGACTAATACATCACTGAAGTGATGCATTTGATAAGACAGATTGCCAGGTTGAGCCAAAATGAACATTTTTACCTGTAATAATCATTAAGTGTCTGAGACACCTTTCAAAATCACAAATTACAAAGCTAGCTTATCTTTCGGTACAAAATTATGCATGGAGATATTAGTAGTCAGGTATGGACAGCATTGTTCATAAAGCATCCTCTCAGCCCTTTGAAAAAGATTTTCCATGCTTTGTCACTGACAAACATGCTGGTTTATGTATCTTCTTACTTTTCTCTCCTCCACCACAGTGGTCTCCTGTACTACCTCATAAAAATCTATGAAAAAATAACCAATGAAAAAAAAAATCCCTTAATTTACTATCCAAGGCTAAACATACAGTGTTATAACGTACTGATTAGAGAAAATGAATGTTATTTCACATCTAAAGTGACCAAAGTAGCAGTTATTTTTATTGATCTATAGTCTTCATTCTCTCTTATTTAGCTGGCTTTCACCACTTCATTATTTTAAAGCATACTCTTAAGAGATTTATTCTACAAGCAAAATTTGTACCACAAGAGAAAGCAGTACTTTATTATGACTAATGACAGCAGTCGCAATGTTGCATTCTGGACCACTGTCCTCTTTAGGAACAGCAGTGGCATAAAATCTTCTCTAATACAACATACTGGCAGCTGGCCATTATGTTATACAAGACCTTCCGAATACATCTTTATTTGCAGTCCTCTAGAAATGAATACTGCCTCTTTAATTATTAAATGCAAGTGTTAGTTGAGTGTATTCAGATCTTGTAAGATTACAGCCCTTGGGGTGACTGAATGGGCAAAGAGCATCAGCCTTGCTTTACACTCTATCAAACTTCCACTACTGATGGACAAAACATGTACACTTTGTGGTAAAGGAATAGGTGATTTAAGTCCTTAAGAAATTAATAGAACTGCACAGTGAATCTACTTACAAACTGAAAAAAGGGAGTAAAAACCATGAAAGTAAGCATCTGATGGATTGCCTTTGAACAGACCAAACCACAAATTAAAATCCAAAGAAGGAGAAAAAAAACCCTATATATATATATATATATATAAACCAAGAATTCCAAGAACGACAGAGGATTTCTGATAATCTTCAAACTGTAAATCAGGTTTACAGGGTTTCAAAAGATAAAAAAAATTAAATAAGAAGATTATTGTTTAAAATAAATATTTTCATAGAGCCTTTGCTACACCTCTCAAATCATGTTCCTGTTCAACAGGAACTGGAAGTCAAGTCAACAATACAAAGTGCCTTTTGCTTCTTTCATTAGAAAAAAAATTGAACTGAGCAAGATATAGAACATGAGATTTTCAGCCCTGGTAACTCTACTAACATGTCATAAGCATCTAGGCAAACCTCTACTTACTCTAACAGAGAGCAATTTAAATTTCATTAATTATTTACACTATACAAGGGACTCCAATATCTGGGATTTTTTCATGGTTCCACTACTTCTGATGCATATGGTGGAAATTCCTTTCCCTGAGGATACAGTAGCTTGGAAATGGAAAGCTCAGGCTTCACATAATGGAATCCATGCTTGGGCTTCTGCATTCTTTCAATTTGCCTTCATTCTTGAGTTGGCTCTTATTAACTTGTGGCTCTGCAAAGAGCAAGTAATTTAATGCTAACTGGGATGTACTGTTTATAGAGTAAATCTGAGCAAGTTCAACACAACATCACCCAAACCTGTAATAGCAATCAATCAGCTATTCAAATGCTTCAAGAAGAAAGTCAGACTTCAACTAGTTAAACTGCTGCAGATTTCCTGGAGTCTAAAGGAGGCGTTTTTCTTAATTTCCAGTTGCAGGCTTACATATCAGCTAGTGTTTTCAAGGCTCCAGTCTTATCAGCTATTTTAACAAGTGAATTTTGTTAATACTGAAAGATTTATTTTCTACTTTTTTTAGGAATTAATATCTTTGACATGATATCGGTTAAAGGCTAGGTGTCAAAAATGAATTTCTTAAGACTGGATTATAGTAAATGCAGTGGCAACAATAGCGCTGTGCATAAAGCCATGAGTGAAGGACCATTTAACAGAAATGAAAAAGAGTTAAAAAGAAATGGTTGGAAGGCTATGTTGATTTTACCTGCCACCTGAAACCACTCTGGCAGTTTTACTGTACAGTTTGTATTCAAACAACACGGGGATTGATCTTCCAGCACGTTTCAGTTGGCATCAGTTCAATGAACAGAGCGGCTCTTGACTTGAAGAAGCATAATGCTGGTTTTCACTGCTCTAATACCTCTGAATCACTACAACATGTCCTACTTGCAATATGAAAACACACTGATATTTAGGGAATTTTTTTCTTCATGTGAATTTTCAGGGAAGGTTTTGGATGCAATTACCTAAAGGCTTTGTGAAATTAAGTCATTAAAAACTGTACAGAGAAGAATGAAATTCCGTGGAAAGGACAGTCTTGCTAGGCAAAAGATGCCAGCAATGGAAATAATTCACAGCAGTAAATGCTGCAAAGCAGTCCTGCCAATAACCTCTCTTACCACACACCTATCATTTTCTGTTACATTCATGAGGACAGAGCATTAAATATGTCTGTAACTTTACCTCTTTTGGGATCAATAAAACAGTCTATTCTGATGAAACTCTTCAAATCCATTCAGTATTTAATGAAGAGCATCTGAAAGGGCAGATTTCACTTGCTCTCTATTGAAACTTAAACTGTATAAACACGGTTTATCAGTTACGAAGATTATCAGAAAAATACAGCACAAACTAACAAGCTCATCAGGAATAGAAAGCAAATTTACAGCGAGAAGGTGTACAGGGCTCAGGAACTTGGTCACAGTATGGAGAGGCTGCATGGGGCCAGACAAAGGTATCTGGTTTGGGATGAGGATGAGGAGAAGATACAAACAGTTGGAGAGGAGACTCTGTTCTTGAGAGAGAAGATGAGGAAGTATCAGAGGCTAAAAAGCGAAACAAAGAGAATGATAAGGGTGTGGGGGGACAGGAAAGAAAAAGGATCCAACAGGGTTTAACGGACTCATGGATGCCAAAAAACGCAAAGCATTTATTTCACATTCAGTAAGATAGAAATGGTTTGTACATAAAGTATCACACATCACTTCTTCTGAAAGCCACATTAAAAATAAAAACAACCCTGTACTCAAATGTACTCTCCTTCCATACTAAACTAGATTAAAAAATTAAATATTTTTTCCCTATGTTCTAATGCATAAATCTGTAAAATATATTTAAGGGGAAATAAAGACCAAAGTTTAAAACTCAGCTATTATTATTTCTCCCTATGATAAACTCCGTGGACTGAAACCAATACATAAAACATTGAATCATCTGTTTTTAAAAAGATTGACTGCAACTTACCTTAACCAAAATAGCCAACTGAGTCTCAAGTGATTTGCATATGGATATCTATCTTTGGATATGAAATGTGCCTGCCTCCCTCTGATATTTTACTTCAGTGATTGATTCATCAAAACTTTTCTTTCTCCATATTTGTTTTCTCCATCAATATATACAAATATGGGTGCATGCCACTCATGGCAAACAGCTGAAATAGAAGGCAAACTTGAAGTAGATTTGCCACAGTTACTGATCAGGGCATTAGAATAAACAGCCCAGCCTTGTAAGACATCCACAATACACTCTTTTTATACTTCAAAGGTTACACAAATTTAAACTTCAAACATTGAATCATTTCTGATTATGGGATTGGTAAGAGCTCTCTATAAAACTGGTTTTCAAGACCTTTTTTTTTTTCCCAAATTTCAACTTCTGCTTACACGATACATCTAAGAAAAAGAATGTTTTACACCCATTACAGTTAGATTTTTTTTTTAAAGGCTTTTAAAATTCAAATTGCAGGTATGTAAAACTTCAGATTTGAATTTCAGCTCTCATTTCTTGGTACTCAGATTGGCTGAGCTCAGACTAGACAGGCAAAGGGGGTCATCATCATCATAGGTGGCAAGCAAAGTTAGGAAGGGAAAATTTCCAAATGTTCATGTGTATACACACACATAAATGCATACACATGGTAGCGTTTTACTGTATAAAGAGGAGGGGAGCAAACATTTCTGTCTTAAGAGGATTTTCTACGATACCTGTCCTGCATACCTCTATTTTAACATTTGTTTATTTATTTACATGTCAAATTCCTCCTGCATTTCTAAACATTGGGGATCCACAGAATTTGCACATGAGCTTTTTCAGCCTATAAATGTCTAACATCTCGACTATCTATTGTTTCTATGATCTACCATTTGTGAACAATATTTTTTTGACAGTGTGCTTAAAGTTTTCTCACTCAAACACAATGACAAGCTTGACTTCTTTTATTCTTAATAGTACCATAATCTTTTAATTTCTGAAAAATTTTTATACAATCTTGTGGATGAAGAATCTTGGACAAATCTTGGAAATGGAGCTCTTCTACATATACTACTGTATAGATACAGTAGATAACAAAGCTCTAGTCCTCACCTCAGAATTTGAGTATTGGTATTGCAACAAGGTTTCTTCTGCTAGAATTAAAAATTAACACCCCACCCAACAACCCCAATTCCCCCCAAAACAGAAAAAAACAGAGGCCCCTCCCCAAACCATTCTCCACAATTACCATTTAGAAGAAAAATAATCAAAAAGGGACCCCATATTTTTCATTTCCCATCTTGTCCTTCCTAACAGTAGAGATAAGCTCTAACAACATAGCTGAGATTCAGAAAAAAAGACAAACTGGGACTTCCAGAAAAATCAGAACATACAGATCCTGTTTTCCAATCAAGATATTGGCTGCAGGATTTGAATCTGGGCAAGCTTCTTCAAAAGTTCACTGTTTTGGATGAAGGTTCACCTTTACTTAAAAGCACTGAGGAACTTACAGTCTCAATTCCTTATGCTCTCAAGTGTGGTAGATATAAAATAGGACACCCCGAAGGTGCAGATCAAGAGCTTTGTGATTCCATGGTGGAAAACCAAATGAAAAACCACAAAACTACAAAAACAATCCCACAACATGCCCCCCCGTCGGCACTTTTTTGAAGGCATAAAATATATTCTCTGTATCTATGTCTATCTATATATGTATATGAAACCTTTAAAATCTAGTTATGTCCTTAAAATGAAACAATGAGCTAAGACTAGAATATAGAATGATATAATGTTATCATACACATTTTAATTCTATGAATACAAGATGACAGAAAATTCTACATTAGGGGCACCAAGCTGCTGATTATGCCATACTTCAGACCACATCATATTGCAATTTTTTGAAATCGGGTGACCTGATCTTTGTAATCAAAACTGTTTGCCACTATAGCAAGCAGCGAACACTTTCCGTTTACCTACATGGTTTCAAAATTGAGTGAACATTCAATCCAACTTTAACTTTCAGAAGTTAAATATCAAAATTGCATTTTTCTCTACTCCACAATTTTGATATTAAACAAAGAGATACATTACACAATTCAATGTATCTTAATTTATGGGTCAGTGTATTCTAATTCATAGACTGGCAAACTTTCCCATAAGCTGTTTTTGTCAAAGTGTGATTAAGCAGAAATTCACATCTGAAAGGTGCCAGGAAAGGCATGCTACAGTTTTGAGATAAAACCCAGGGACCAGAAAACTCCCAATATTCAGAATGCAAGTAACATCCTGTAAAGGTTTTTGGAACTAGCATCATCATGATAATTCCTTCTGCAATTTTCACAGAATGTATAGCTCACCTGCTTTTTGGTTATATGACTTTTAAGGCATATCAATTTGCATTGTGATAACTGAATATATTAAAATAGGCAAATTACATACTATAAATATTTACTGACATGTAACAATCTTAGCTTTTATGTAGTGCATCTTTGCACCACAATTTTTGATATGCATATCAAAATATCACAGTATGTATGATTTATATGATAAATCAACTTTGCTTATAATGTCAAAGCTATGTCTACAGTAAGCCAATCCACGCATGTAATTACATTTTAATATATATTAGAGATTTTAATTAATTTAATTAGCAACACTGTCTTCAGGTTTTTTGAGACTCAAAGTTTTCTGAAATTCTTCTGTTTTATCTTGTAAAAATAAAACATGTGCAAATACCGAACGGACAGAAAAGCATATGACTTTGGCAAATAAGCTAGCTCAGCTTACTAATTTTAAGCCTTTGCATAAGAAAATACCACTAAGTTCAGCGAGATCCATAACACAGACACTTTAATTTACAGAGAACATGGTCAGCAAGTACTTCATTTAAAAAAAAAAAAAAAGAAAAAAAAAATCTTGTATTGCACAAAGTCTATTTCCACTGACAAGACAACAATGAAAACACTATTTCATTTTGCAAAACAAAACACCCAATGTAAATCAGACCATTTTACCTATTTTATTGTTCAAATGCAGTTCTTACCTGTTTCAGGATCACTGAAATCTGGTAACGTAATTGTATTAAGCTGTCGTCTATCAGCAATAGCTCTGTCTAACAAGCTGCTCCCACGTCCGGAATCACTGCAATGAAGTATAGAAATTGTAAGCTATTAAAATATAAAATTATATACTGAGATACAAGTTGCACACTGCCCTCCTCCCACAAAGGTTTTGCTATAAAAGTTCTCGCTATGAACAGATTTAGTACCAAGCACCACTAACCGCTCACAGTGCACTAAGCTAGCTGCACTGCAACAGAATTAAACTGAGCAAAACTAAATCCATATTTACTTCAGTAATTCTGTTTCCGTAACTGATAGAACCTTGAAGGGAACACAGGCTTTTAATCTGATTCATAGCTAACAGCTTAAACTTTCATGTAACACGAGGTACAGCTCTCACAGGAAGCCAAAATGGCAGATGTAAGTTTGAAAATCCACTCTTTTCCCAGACTGAGGAGAAACACTATACTGTGGACATCTTATTTTAGGTAAAGATGTTATAGAGATGCTACAACTACATTCCACATAAAAGGCATCGCTTTTATCTCTAGAGATTTTTTTTTTGGGGGGGGTGGGGGGGGGGGGGTCTTTTTTAATATACACA
>Ga0065711_1001899_pt1 | contig 45271 bp, 24 predicted proteins | sample Hoacrofraction12_FD_59098 | JGI IMG/M metagenome (GOLD analysis project Ga0065711, IMG submission 59098) | Hoatzin crop microbial communities from Cojedes, Venezuela - Epithelial fraction 12 v2 (version 2) | ecosystem: Host-associated > Birds > Digestive system > Esophagus > Crop | place... | reverse complement strand
GGAGGAGCGGGGCGTCGAGGTGGGCCCTTGAGGGCGGGCGGCGGTGAGGCCGAGTCCTGGCGACGGGGATGTCCCCCCCGGCCGCCCGGTCCGCCGGCCCCAGGGTGCGAGGTGTCTCCTCCTCTGCCGCCGCCACGACGCTTCCCGCCGCGGTCCAGCGCGCTGTGAAAAAGGCGTTTAGGGGCATCGCATCCTTCCTCGTAGCTCGGCGAGCGAGAAGCCAAACCGGGTTTCTAAATATAGACATTAAAAAAAAGGGAAAACGCAGGGATTTATACTATGGTCTTGACAAAGTAGCGTTTTTAACCTGCAAGTACAGGCAGACCGGCTTTTTTTCCCTGAACGTCGTTAAAATTCTTTCTTTGGGATCGCCGTGTCGCGCGGGGCGCTGAGCGGGGACGCGGTGCTGGCTGTGGGGGGCACGGCCGCCTCGCCCGGCCGCCCCGCTTCTCGGGCTCCGTCAGAAGGCAAAGCTGGCTCGTTAGGAGCGATGAGAGCCGAGAGGAGAAATACCGGGAGACGGACGGGTTTCTGAGGCTGACGCAGCTCTTCGTGGCAGTTCGGGGCTTTCACACAGCTGGAGCATCTGGTCGTTAACTCCTCGCTTTGTTCTCGTGCTCCCNGGCTGATTTCTGCCAACCGTCTGTAACGTCGTCGCGATTTGGAAACGCGGGGCCGCGTTTTCCTGTGCGTTTCTGCAAGAGAGGTGGAAAAAGAGCTCTTCTGTGGCGTTCCTAATTCTGATTCCTGGTTTTACAGCTGGCTTCTGCATGGGGAGGTTAAAGAACAGGATGGGGTTGCGTGCTGCTTTTCTTGTGCTCTTCTCTGGCTGATCTCGGGCAGATCCTCACCGTCTCCTTCCTCCTGACTCTCCCTCGCGTTAATCCAGCGGGGCTTTTCCCTTCGTAAGGGCATCCGGAAGCCAGCGACCGTACCTCGTTTGTGCGGTGTGATCCGCAGCTCCGTCCGTTGGCAGCGGAGCCGTGTGACGGCTGCTACAACGGAACGCGACCCCGCCGGACCCAGACGCTGATCCACCGCTTTACCTGCTGCCGCGCGTCAGCGCTCGCTGGCAGGATCCCCAGGCTGGGCAGCAGCCAGGGACGGCGGGAGGAGAGGCTTTCTGGCTCGTGAAGACCCGTGCCTCCCCCCGTTCGGCGTCTGCAGCGGTGGAGGACAGCAGCATCTTCATAAAGAAGGCTGGAGCCCACGTTTTAGCAGGAGTGTAAGCAGCTTGATGTTTTACGCCGTTCCTGAAGGTGGGCCGTTAATAGCTGGGCTGCGACTCCGCGATTGCCTTGTTGGGATGGGAGTTTTGTGGCGTATCTACACAGGAAAATACCACTTTCCACTCTAGTTCATCCAAAGCCGCGTCCCAGCGCTGCGAGAAGCCAGCGGGCTGCTTCGTTCGGACCCAGTGTCGTGCTTCAGAGCAGTCTGACCTGGCTGTGGGACGTGGCCAGTGTCTCTGCCACCCTTCGGTGCTACGCCTCGCGTCTTCCCCTGCGGCGGGGTGACGGTTCGGGGGGGCTCTCCTTCAGGCTGTAGATTCGCAGCTGTGGAGGGGTGGGCTGGTAGTTGCAAGAATCGCGGGCTTTGCTGAAAGGTGCGTTGAACCCGTGTCTTTCCTCGTTACATGGGGTGAGGAAAGAGCTGTGCTTCTGCGTTAAAAACTTTATATCCCTTTCTTACGTTTTGTTTCTGTTCGCCCACCAGTTTTCAGCGTTATTTCGTNTTTGGGTTCTTGGAGAGTTTCAGATCTCCGCTGTCTCCATAAGCTTTTCTTTCCTCTAAACCAAGGCGTTCCTCCGTGATTTCTGTAGTTGGGTTCCTTAAATCCCGGCTGAACTCCCCGCAGATGGCGTTTCTGAGAAGCTCTGCGTCCTCTTCGTGCTCGCTGTCCTACAACCTCACCGTGCAGCCTCACGTGCTGGTGAGATCCGTCGGTCCGCTCGCGCTCCTCCAGAAAACAGGCTTTCACCGGCAGCGGGCACCCCGCTCGCTTGGTACGAGGGCGGGTTACGTTCTGCCCGGTCCGTGGTCTGGCAAGGAGCCCGTGCTGATAAACGTCTGCTTACTTGTGTTCTGAGGCGTTGGGGAAGAAACCACCAGGCGCCGAAAAGCCAAGCAGAATTAAAACGTTGTACGTATTTCTGTCCAAATTTGGAGAAAATAGTAGTGCGTGCAGCTGCTTGGACAAGCAGCTGAGTTAAAACGAGTTTTCAGCATCCTCTTCCCCTCTTGCCTTCAGGCTGCTCTCGGAGCCGCATGCAGTTCCGGTGCACAACCGGCTGTACGGGAGGGAGGATTTCAGGACAGGCTGACTGGCTGCACTTCTACTTCCATGAAATCAGACAGCTGCCACGCGCACAGCGTTCTTTGCTTTTAACAAGACTCTTTTCCCTGGATGAAAGCTAACCCTGTGGCTGCCGAGGGCTGTACTTCCTGGCGTTGCTGTGGTCTGAACTACTGGTACTTTCACCTGAAGGCTCCTTGCTGTGCTTCACCTTTGCTCGCTACATCCTCTTACTGCAAAGCCCGTTGAAGTAAGGTAGAGGCGGTGCCCGGTTCTGAAAAACAAGCGTGTGGTTTCCCCATTCGGTTACAAACTGGCTTAAAAGCCTGCGTAACTTTTATCGCTTCTGGCCGTGGGGCGGGGGGAACGCAAGCCTTTGAAAGTCCAACATGTGCCCACAGGGAGATAACCAGGAGGCTTTCACCTATGTGTCAGTCCTGAAGAGCAGCTGTCTGCGGTTCCTGCATCCAGCCCTTCCCGCTCCGTAGCTCTTCCCTCTCGCTGGCCGTAAGCGACACGAGCGGGAGAGGGTGGCCCTGCGAGGAACGAGGGCTCCGTTCTCCCTCCGCGTCGCCTGGGTGGTTTGGGGATATTTAGGTGTTTCAGTGATTGCCCGAGGCAGCTGGATCTTGGGAATCGGGCTTGTCTTAAAGTAACCCTCGCTTCTTAAAACTTCCTTTGCCTGTGATTAGAAGGAGTCTGTATAATAAACATTGCTACAGCGCGTCTGCTCTGCAGGATTTGCAGAAAACTGGATGTTGAGGGAGGCAGAAATGCAAGCTGGTGCCTGGGACCGCTTTGAGAGCCGCTGCTGGGGCTGCTGTGCACGGGGGGCCTCGGAGCCCTGCCGCGATGGACGCGATGCTGTGCACCGAGTGATTCGGCCCTCTGCCATTTCTGTGCCGCCGTCGCTTCAAACTGCAGGCTGTCCGAAGGCGTAACACCGCGTTTCCTCCTGCACCACATCCCGCCTCGTTGGGGAGAGGAAAGGCAGACGTGGGATGCTGGGTTTCTGTCTCTCTTCCTTATTACATGGAGGACATAAGCATGGAACACGATTAGGTGCAGTTCAGAGGTCTGGCTGCTGAGATGCTGTTTGTTTTACCTCTGCTGGTACGTCAGCTGGGGCACCTGCCTCGAGGTCCAATATCTGTGCGTTTATTGTTTCCGTGATAACGACAGCGCTGCGATGGTCCGACCGTTCTCCCCATGTGCGCCGATGGTAAAGGTCCAGGTCTGGGCAGAAGCTCTGAGAGGAGGGGGGAAAAGGGTAGAGAACTCGTGAGCTTAGGCCAAAGCTCCGGCTACAGATGCTGCCGTATTACCCCTCCCTGTGTCCTCGCTGAAATCGCCCTGAACTGGACGTGCTGTGGAAGGCGGTCGGCGTCCTGCGTGTGGTAGAGGAGCCGCTTGCCCGAGCAGTGCCCGCGCCGCGTGCCTGGGATTAGGTGCTGACAAGTTCAGCCGTTCAGCCTGGCTTCTGCAGTGCTGTATCATCCTTGTGCCTTTGTCATAGTCGGATGCCGTGGGCGAACAGGCAGACAAGGCTTCTGCAAGGCCAGCGCTACAGGCTCATCTAACTTTGCCGTAATCCGGAACTTTGACGTCTTCACAAGTGCTCAGTTTTATTTATCGGCTCCCTTTGCAGAGTCCCCGTCGTGAAGCTGTCTGTGCTCTGCTGGGGACGACTTGCCTGAAAGCAGACGCGGTTTTGGTGAGTGGCATACTGAGCTCCTCTGGCGGGTACCGAGGAAAAAAGCCTCTCTGGCTGGAGGAGGGTTATGGGGAGTCATATTCCAACCTGAAGGTCTGGAAAGCGAGGAGCCTGGCTCTTCACAGCAGCGGTTACTCGCTGTGTTCAGTTGGGCAAAGCTGCACTAAGCTCTTTGGAAAAGTACGACTGATTTTTAATCTGGTGACTGCTGTAACAGAAAGGGTTATAGAAAGCGATTCCTTGCAGCGTTGAACCTCAAGGAGATTTTTTCCAAGGTCTTATGGATGGAAACCGTTTAGGCGGTGGCAGGAACTTCTCTGCCTGTGATAGCTGGAGATGTTGCGTAACAGCGAAACTCTCGCTCTTACGCCTGTCTTCGTCATGTGAAGATGCATTCCAGAGAGGCAGGCAAAAGTCGTATTTTTGGATAGCTCGCATTTATCCTTTTGCAGTTATTTCTTACTGATGATTTTAATACCTTAAAAAGCCTTATTTATCCAAATAAAACTGAAGTTTTGCTATTAATGCTTTTTTTCTGTATTTTACATTGTATAATAGCAAATCACAGGCATCCTTTTACCGTTGCTTTCTTTCCTTCAGTGGCTAGAAATGAACCCACGCTGGCAGGAAACGCTTGGCCGGGCTGGCAAAGAGACTGCTTCGCCCTCTCACNCAAGGTGAGTTCAGCTGTGGGGTGCGACTGCCTCGCTATTTTCTCTCCTCCAAGTGAAACAACACCTGGACTTGTCCTCGGGAACTTCCAGCTCCAGGGATGTAGAAGGGAATCCATTATTTTCAGGACTGTTCTTAAAATAATACGCAGTTTTTATAGTATTGAAGTTAAATGAGGTGTTTAAAAGCATATTGACTATACATCCACTGACACTGAGCACAGCGAGGAACCTGCATTTTTCAGATGAATTAAACCAACATTTTGCTCACTGTAAAATTGGTCTGTAAAAAGAGGACGTGTTAAGCTCTGCGACGGCGCTGCTCAACTCCTGGCTGGCAGCGTAAGAGAGCGGACGGCAGCTCCCTGGCCTCTGCCTCCAGCCTGCCACGTGGTCGCCGAGGTTTTGCCCTGCGCCTCGAGCCGTCGGTGCAGCCGTTCCCGAGGCACAGCTGGCACCAGATCAGGGCTCGGATGCTGATAGACACAGACTCCTGCCCGACAGTCTTGCATTGTGCAGTTACTGACTGAAGCATCGTGCTGGGAGTAAAAGGAGCTTCCCCCCTCCCCTCCGAGGGTGTGAGCACTGTGGGGAGAGCTGGAGAGGTCAAAATCCCTGTCTGAACGTGATATGGTGGAGAGGATCTCAACAGTTCTTCGCCACATGTGTGCAAGCAGTGGTTGTCAGAAAAACAAGAAAGCAGCCAGAAGGTTGAGGGCAGCTTCACTTGTGATCATTTACGTGCCAGCAATTATTAACTCGAGTAGAGCAGGGAAACTATAAAGCTTACTGCAGCGGCTTGGAAAGTACCGCGCTCTATAAATAATCAAGTGAGCAACAGTCAAGAGTTTAAACTAGGGTCGATAACTTTGCTTTTAAGCTGAGCTAGTAATCAGTTTTAAATGATTTAGTTGTCCTGCATGCCTTGCTGTCACAAGTTTTACAGCCCGCCCCTTCCTCTGTGTAGGACAGTCACACAAACATTGAATTTAGCCCAAATGAAAAGGCAGAGGTAAGAAAGTGGGAGCGGAGGGAGGTCCTGCAGAGAGAGATGCTGACCTAGGGAATTTCTCCCTACCTGCTCCATGAGATGTTTGCCCTCCCGCTACTCACATTCCCTCCTTCCTTCTGCTGGACACCGGCTCATCTGCTGGTAACCCTTAGCAGAAGAGGAAGGGAAATCTCCAGCTGTAGGATGAAACATCTTAAAACAGTGATAAAACACTAACTAAATCTGGCTACCATTTAACAGACCTTCTTTAAAAAAGTGAGGAGAAAAAAAAAACCAAAAGGATAACATATAAAGGAGTATGGCTCCAAACTTAGATTTAAAAAAACCTGAAATCTGAATAGTCATTAAACGAAGTGTCAGGGAGGAAACTGATAAAATAGGTTGTTATATGCTGTAGAGCATTGGTATGGTTGGGGAATCTAAGGTTTAAATGTACAATATGTACGGTTCTGGCTAAGCCCAAGGAGGATGCGATACCTAGTCTAAAACTTCTAGTTGTGACCAGTAGTGCAGCGAGAAGGGGTGAGACAGCACACCCGTGTACCTCCCAGCAAAGCTCGTGCGTTACCTCGACTGGATAAAGGCTGCCGCTTTCCGCTATCAGCAGAGCTGGGTTACAGATGCTGTGAGTGATGCTTTGCCCTATTAGCTACTTCGAGCTACTTACTTGTCCAGAAGAGCAAGTGGAAGTTATTTGTGTTAATGATTTATTAATGGTAAATGTTGAAATTAGACGTGCAGAAGATACTACGATTAGAAAGTTTTGAATTATTCAGATGTCTTGAATTGCTTTCGGGCAGCTCCTTGGCCTCAGGTCTGTATGCGTGTTCTGGAAGCGTTTTAAATTTCATCTGTGGATGCAGTTGATAGACACGGGTACAAAGCTGACGGTTTGGTTTTTTTCCAGCCTCCATAGGGATAAATGGGGTTTCTTGTGCAGTGAGGGGAATCCTTCTTTTTACTCGTTTAATAACAAGTTACGATAAAATCTCACCGATCGCTTAGCTCTGCTCTGCACTGGGTAAAACTACAAATGCCAGCAGCAGGGTTTATGTTACAGGCTTGTTAACTGCGCTGCCTGCTCTGAAATCCGCTGGCACGTGCTGCGGCCTGTCATTACGCACAAAAGGAACTCACTGCATTTTATTGAGGTGGTTTACAAACGTTTCTCTAAACCAGCGAAATGTTCCGATACAAAGCCAAAGGTATGAAGCCTGCACGTACTTCGTGGTTTCCGAAGCCCTCTCGGTCTGACTCCCTGCCAGGAGCACCAACCACCGCTTCCGAGTGCTGGCACTTCAGCCCCACAAACCGCTTTCCAAACAGGTAGCGATGTTTTTATGGATGGCAGAAAGAGCTTGTCCCCAGGAGAGCCTGGTTCTCATGAGCCAGCTGCTGGGCTGGGGACATCCCATCCTGCCTGTGAAGCACCATTTGCCTGCAGACGGGATCGATTGCCGATATTTGCCTGCGGTCGGGTTACTGGATTGGAGCCCCTATTTCCCCCAGTATAAAGCAAATAAATAAGGCTTCACATCTTTGCCGTAATTATGTTTTCAAAGGCTATTTACAGAAAAATCTTTAACTTTGGCTGACCTTAGTACGATGTCATCGGGTGAAGCTGCAGGGAACAGTTGGTTTCTGTGCAGCACAGTCTTTATTTTGGCTGGCAGTCTGTTAACTCTGGTGAGCGGGTAAGCTCATGCCAGGCGAAGTTGGGCATATCAGGAGATTCTGCTTTGCCTGTATGGAGAAAGTGGCCTGTGAAACAGCTTTGTAGGCTAGTAAACAAAAAAACATATACCAGAATTTGTGGCTGACACATTCCGGTTCTTGAGGAGTTTGACAGAAGGACCCTGACAGGCGTTTTGTTCCTCGCTCTCCCTTCTCTAGACCTAGAGTTGTCCTGCTTTAGTCAGAACGCTGCTCCCGCGCTGTCGGAACTGCCTCGAACACAGCAGCCCGCTGCTGCTTTCCCTGACCTCCCAAGGGAAAAAGCGAAACGCTGCTGAGTACCGCCTCGTGACTGCGTGCTCGAGCCTCCTCCAGCAACAGCAGAACGACACCGGGAATCAGCGTCACTGCCACCCCGAGGGCGTCCAGCAGCCGTGACGCAGGGGGCTTGTTAGGTGCTGGTTGTGTGGGGCTTCCGCGGGGTGGGTTTGGGGTGTGCTTTCTTTAGCAGCAGCAGTCACTGGAGTTAATCAGTATTTGTTTACAGATCCAGGAAAATTGCACCGCGTTGTCAGTTTGGGAGAAACAGATTGGTTTTTTCCGAAGACCTTTATGTTCCTAGATGGCTTACATCCCGTACTGGGAATTGCATTCAAAGGCAGCTTGAATGCGGGTCAAGCTTTGCCTGCTTGTAGCAGGTGGATGCTACTGATAAAAACATTTTACACACACCATGCAGAGATTTATTAAAGTTGCTTCTACAAGCGTCTGAAGGGAAGTTAGCTTTCCTTTGAGTTAGTTCACTGAGAACAGCAAACTATTTATTGCATTTCTGTGAAACGCTCTTTTGACAGATTTCTTCAGAAGTAAAGCGACACAAAAGGAGACGTGCTGTTGTTTGAAAACAACTGGAACCGCTGGCAAGAAGCAGCAACGCTGTGCATCAAACGAGGAAACCATCCCCAGGTTATCAAAACATGCTGTTGAACTGAATTTTGCAGCTGCGTTTTTCAAACGTACCATGGGATGCATCAAATCCAAGCATGCCTTTCCAGGTTCAAACGCTATCCAGGATGAAAGGATCACGGAAAGCAACGCAGGGTGCGCTGGGGAGAAGTCATCACTGATAGCAGCCAAGGCGGATGAGAGAGGTCCGTCAAGCACCATCGTGCTAGACTACGCACACCGGCTCTCCCGCGAGATCCTTGATCAGGCGGTGAAACAGTGGGCGGTGACTGAAAGCAAGTACAGCGACATCCCTTACATCGAGAGCGACGTGCCCTGAGCCCTGACCGGCCAGGACTGCCTTCGCAGTGAGTGTCCCGTCTGCCGAGCGGGTCGTACTCGGTGCTTGCGCAAATAAAGTAAAATCAGCCGTGATCTGAGCGCGATGCCGCTATATGAATGTGTCTGCGAGGAGAGGGTGGGTGAGAAAAATGGCCTTTTAATCTGTATTGCTACGAAACTAATTGGATTGCAGTAGAATCTATTAATCCAGTGTTGTTTGTTATCAGCCCTATGTAGAGTATACTCTTGTCTTTGTACGTGTTGAATGTGATCAGAAATGACTGTTAAAAAAGAAGGTAAGAGTGTGGCTGCCCTGAACTGTGCAAGCACTAACAGAGAGGCCCCAGAGATGCTTAAGAACAAAGCCTGGCTTGTTTGTATGTACTGCGTAAAAAAATCAGTGGGCTGTTTGTAGGTGAAAAGAGAAGAGCTCTACGCTTGGTAAATTCGCCCGCGTTTTGCCAAAGTGAAACCAAGGTCTACGTGCAGCAAAGATAACTGCTGTCGTAAATTCTACTTTGATGCTTTGACCTGCCTGAATTTGCAAGCCACAAAATAATGAAGGCGATGAGAAGCATGTCATAAAACCAAGCAGTGTTCAGGGAACTGTATGGATTATGATTCTGTCCAACTTCCACTCTTAAGCGAACCAGTGAGAAACATTACAATATGGATAAACAGTGCGTTATAGTTAACAGATGCTCTGGCTTCTGGAAACGCACGAAGGCTGTTTTCTAAAATCCTGCAGCAAGACAGTTTAATTACATCTGATCACTGTGTTCAGACCAAAGCGGTTTGGTATTTTAGCTTGGGGTTTTTTTTTTTTTTCTTTTTTTGTGTTAGGGTGGGGGGATTTTGTTTTGGTTTTTTTTACTGTAACCCGGATAGGCGTGCAAAAACTACTGACACTAACCAGTGAAAGGAGCCTTCAAAGACACAACAGCGTCCCAGGACTATTTGTTTCGTGGGAACTACGGCTGCATGACGCTAACACTTCACTCTGAAGTTACACACCCTCGGGACAGTAAGCCTTCCTGCCGCTTCTGTAAGCTCATCGCTCACCCCTCGGTGAGACTGCGCATGGCGACGCAGACGCGAGCTACAGAAGCCCCCAGGCACTGAGTTAGTGAGCAAGCCTTCGGCCCCGAGCTAAAGGGCGACGGTCTTTACCCACTTCACCTAGCTTGCATCTCCAGGACTTGCAGCCTGACCTGCTGTACTCGTAACTAGCATCTGAGATACCAAGAAAGGGATGAATTAATCACGGTCGTCCTAAAGCTACAGTTTTGCCGGCGTTTTATGCAAAGCGAAGGCCTTGTAGAAGCTTGGGGTTTTAGCACCTGTTTGTTCCTTTTTCTGTTATTTCTGCCAGTTTAAGAGACGTAGGTTTTTTTCCTAAATCGGAGTGCTTTCCATTTTATGTTTTCTTTTTATAGAAAAATGCTTTCCATACTGGCAAAAACTGTTATATCTTTAAAAGGTACATGTAGTTCTAGTAAATGATACTAAGCATGGTGTTTGCAAGCAGTGGTGAGCAAGCTGAAAGAGGGCCACGGCAGTTGCTATTTTTAGCTTATCCTCAGACCTAAGACAGTTTATGAATTGAGCTGTTTTGCAAACTTTGTGACACAAACTCAGTTATTTGAAAGTCACCTATATGGGGAAGTGGTTGTATCAAGAGTAAATGGGGAAAGATGCTTCTTTGTAACATGCTGACCAGCCCAGGCCCAGGTGCTCAGACTGTCCTCAGGCTTTTGCTGAAAAAGGGAACAAAATCTGCTTATGTTGTAATGTCGTCTTCTTTGAAGCCATATGTGAAGTGGGACTAAGGTATTATGGTCCATTTAAATTCTGCTGCTACCAGTGGTGTCCCTTGAAGCTCTACAGCATGGAAAACACTAGATCATGCCCTACATTTGCTCTATCTAAAAAAAATCCATGCCACATACTAGGGTGAATTAAAAAGCAAAACCAAAACACTGATCAGATCAGTTCGTATTAATTGGATATTGCTTAACCACAGTATTAAAAAAAGATTCCTATTCTTGTTGAAGCTAAAATAAAGCTTTATTACAAGAAAAGGCCAATCCTCCTGTAACATGAGTCCTGACTCAGGAATGTTAACACTGCCAAGGACAGGAATTAAAAAAAAAAAGAAAATAAAGCCCAAACTCCATAGGTGTTATTTGCCAGAGGGGTGAATACCAGGTAGTAAATGGCACTCACTTGGAGATTGCGCTTAGATGTATCTGCCACGACCCTTGCACAGATTCCTCGGTGGCTGCCCTGGGGAGTTAAGGGTTGCGGCGCTTGCTGTTGCGATGCCTTGGATCCCTTCTTTGGATGTAGCCTTAGCATCTGACGCTCTCCTGGAGTCAGAACATCAAATGCGCTTTTGAAAGCAGCTTCTCCATTGGCAGGCTGCCACCGCATGGCCCAACAGCAGGCAGAATTATAAAATAATATAAAATAGCCGAAAGTTTACATCGTAGCATCCGTACCGATAACTACTCCACATTTCCCCAAAGGAGAAAGTTCCCTGGGTATAATTAAATAGGCATCACAGCGGGCTTCCATTCGGAGTCCCCGCTGTGTGGGACGGCTGCGGTGCCTGCTCAGAGGGCCACCCCTAACGCGAGAGCGCCTGAACCGCCTGCTGCTTACCTGCAGCCATGAAGCACCTGCTGCTTACCTGCAGCCATGAAGCACCTGCTGCTTACCTGCAGCCATGAAGCCTGTCTTCCCTCGCTCGCGCTGCAAGGCGACAGCAGCTTCACACGGCCTGAAGGGCAGGTCCAGCTGGTTCCTGGTGCTTTCTATGACGCTGGCACTTCAGGGAAAGCACGCAGCACGTGGAAAGCAAACAGGCTCGCAAACGACGGGGAGACAGCTTCTCACTAGGAAAATCATCTCTTTTACAGATGCTGTCCTTAATAAATAGTACACCTACCCTTAAGAAAAAAAAAATCTGTTCAATACTACAGCCTGGTGAGAGATTGAAGGAGATCTCTTTCCAGAGTTCTACTGTGTGTTTAAAGGCACAATACTAATACATAATAACAAGACTTTACCTAAATCAAATTACATCTGTTTACTTATCATTAGATTACTGTAAGCTCTGCTGTAGTCTTATAGTGGCTTTCCAGCTAAGTTGCCACTGATTCTTTGCCTTGATTTTGTGTAATAATGGCACGCCACTATGGGACTGGCATACTCTGCAAAACCATTTACTTCTATTTTGGAGTTAAAAATACATTTGCTTTGTGTTTTCTCCGGGAAACATAAGTATAGTCTGAGTGGGTACGCTGTGACTGACTTGACATACTAATAATGGTTCAAAACACGTTAACTGCAGCACAACTTTGTAAAACTGACATTTCTGGAGTAAGACACATCAGTGTTCCCAAATGAAGCACACTACAATATATTTTTACAATATTTTTTTGTGGAAAATATTTTCTTGTGGACCAAATAAAATTAAACTTACCATCTGCTTGTATGACTTGTGTTTGACAAAAGTGCACAAACTGCACAGGATCGTGTTGCCGTGAGTTTGGGATGATTGCTGTTCATGTAAATTTTGGAAGCAACTGAACAGGCAAGTCAAAGTTTACTGATTCAGAAGTACACTAAGTCCTTTTCGGTCAGAGAAGGCATGATCCCTGCTCCCTGGGGATTACTGTGTTTTTCACTAAGTGTAGTCACTGAAGATTGCTCCTTTTGTACAGAAATAATGGAATGAATCATTTTTTAAAAAATAAAAATAGCCATTGTTTAAGAATCTAAAACATAGAAAAATTCTAAAAAAGAAGGGGGGAGGTTTACATTTCTGACAGAACCAGTGTGAGGTGGAAATTCAAGTCATGTTTTCAGAATTACCCTAAAGGTATTAATGAAATCTCTCAACTATTTTTTGAAAACAAGCTCAAGGACTGTCTCATAACAAATATGTACATGGTAACATGAACACGCAGCTGAAATTTTCACAATTGTATCTTGAACATTCTTGTGACAAAGCAAGGTGCCAGTTTTTCTTGCTTTTGCTCTCCATTTTGCTCACCTCTAATTCTTTGAAAGTCACCCTAGTAGTTCACCTTGACACCTGAATTCCCTGGACTTTGTTTCCAGGCAACAGCTTCGAGGCAGGAAGGAGCCGTAAGCCGGTGTAGACCATTACTGTCCGGAATAAAAACTGCCCAGTGTTGAAAACCCCACAATGGTTCTGCTGTAGCTCTGACTTTTCGATTCCCCAGTGCTCGTTACTGATTATCCTATCTGAACAAAAGTTTTCTTCCTTTGAGTCTCAGTGGTTCATCTTCAGAGAGGCCAAAATTTGTACTTGTGACCTGCCTATAACTGTACAAACAAGTAGGAAGAGATACTGACTTATGATTTGATCAACCATAAAAAAGCACGCAGTCTTAACGTTGAAGAAAGGTTAGTAGCTATGTGTTGCACACGCAAGAGAAAAATTAATTTTACCCCCCAGAGAGATTACACTTTCATCAAGGGGCTCTGGTTACGTCACATGACTTTGAGTATTATTAGTATCAGAACCCAGCAACCTTTAATGCACAGACAATGAAGGTTTTTCGATGTATATTTAAATTTTGATCCCAAGAAATACATTTGTTAGGAGATGTTGCATTAAAAAACTATACGATCCATATAGCAGCGGATATTTCCTGTTTTCCCCTATTGGTTATCGTCTTCAATACATATTGGGGTGTTATCCTTCATTTTCACAAATTTTGCACGCAGCAGACAGGATGTTCGTGGGCACAAGCGAACGGGAAGCCGGGTTCGTTGGTGTGACCGATAAAACGCCAGCCACCTGCAGCGTGAGGGCCAGGCTGCCTCCGCCACCGACATCACCAGACGGGCACTCACTCGCGTCAGCGGGAAACGCGCTGCTTGGTGTGCAGAGCGAGGGCTGGGACGGTTCTTGCTTCGCCACTGTAAGGCCGGGAAAAACTAGCAATTTTCGAAATAACAAAAAACTAATTATGCAGTTCAGTCAAACTTAATGGCATTTAAAAAAAAAAATGGGTTTTACAAGCAAACAGAAGTGTGCTCCGGGCTCTGGCAGTATGATGACATTCGAAACAATGTCTACATCACCCCCAGCAAGACCAAATGTTAAATCAATAGAACAATTTCTTGCTCTCACACTAATCATGTGTCAGTCTGACCTTTTATTTAAAAGCCTACTTAACATCATGGATTTAGCATGTCTTGCATTTTCCTTTGCAGCTCTGACTGTTTAAAGCTGTAAGTGTATTTTATTTTCATTACATAGAGAAGAAGCTGAGGCACAATCCCAATTTAACAGACCAGTGACAGAGCCAAGTGCACAGAGGTCTCCTGACTTCTTACTGCTAGGTCATCCCTTAACTATGCTGTCTCCCCCAAAGGCTCCTCCTAAGCTAAGAGTTGATACAAAAAATTAAATGTTAATTATTGTATAAAGCGGTAAAAATAACAATTTACCGTAATTTTCCCCCTTATTAACCAGAGATACAATTATTTTGTCATTATGGCAGTATAACAAAAGAGAACATTCCTGAATGCAAAAAATTAGACTTACAAATCTCAGGCTAGCTAAAAGAGTCTGGCCAAACTTTATCACACTACTATTAATTTTTATATCACAGATTTCAGCAGATGTATAGGATGTGATTAGGCTTGATCTTTACAACTTGAGATCATTGTCTCCCAATGGCTTGAAACAATCATCCACAAATTCATCGCTGACATCTTCTAGAGCAGCTGGCTTCCATTTGGGGGCTTGGTCTCTGTCAATCAGCACTGTCAGGTGAAGTATAAAAACACAAAAGTTACTTGTAAACTTTCTCTAATTAAGATGACTTCAGATTGCATCAAGACAGACAACGACAGTGAATACCTGGGGGAGGAAAATCAATATGATCTGGAGAAGACAGTTTTTGTAATATAGATATATTTCTACTCTAATAAAAATTCTTGAGCTGTGACCTGTCTAGAGACGCATCTGGAGCCGCCTGATGATACCAGGAACAGTGGAACACATCAGAAGCGGCCCAAGCTTTGAAGACCTGAAATGAGTGCTTTCTGTCAGACCTACTACTCTTGCCATCTTCTGGTTTTTCCATATGAAACTGGGACCAGTATGAATAAGGCTCCTTTTGGACAAGGGCTTTCACATCTCTCTGCAAAATCTGACTCTTTGTAGAGTACAGGAGATGCCTCAAAGTAGGCGTTAAATGCCTACTAAAGCCAATTTAAACACATCATATTAACTAATAATGAAATAACCAATGAGGAAAGAGTAAAGCAGACTATCTCTGTGGGAAAATCAAGAATATTTATTTGTAAATACTAACAGATACTGCAGGCCTACGTAGCTTTAACTGTGAAGATTTGTATAATCTTAATATGTATACTTTACACTGTATCCTGGGAAATACGTCACTGAAGATAAAATCATCAGTGAATGAATTGCGTGTAAAAGTGTAACAGGAAAATACCAATCCTCAAAAAGCATTCCCTGCATCACCTGAATGTTGAAGGCGTGTCAGCAGGAACAGCTGCACTAGCAAACAATAGCAACAGAGTTTATTTGTGTGTAAAAATGACCAGGGTGAATGGAATTCCAGAGCGTCCCTCCTCGTACCTTTCTGGCCCCAAGAAAACCTGTAAAGGTGCTCCTCAAAATGTGAACTTTTTAGAATTTAAAAAAAGAACACCTATAGTAACTGTGGCTCTCTAGGATGCACTGACCACCCAGCATCCCTCCTCAGCACACATTGCCTTCAGATGTGTGATACCAGCGCGTGATCTGGAGGTGCACCTGTGTCCTGGAGACCTCCTGACCAACACGCCCACAGCATATGAGGGAGGACGGGCAGGAAGCACCTCCCTGGTTCCTATGCTGAAAGCAGAATTTGTTTGGTTTTCTCTGATAAAGACCTCAGAGTAGGATGGTTTTAAAGGCACGGGAACAGAAGATGCTCACAGATACTAGACATTGTGAATAACAGCTGTTTTTTGGTAAGTTGTCTTGTTTTTCTGAATGGGCTTTGTTCTTGGTGACTAAACTAGAACCATCCAGGATGAGAAATGTGTAAAGGGGTTGGTTTTTAAGTTCAGTGGAAAGAATGCCCACCTAAAGATTGTGTCTTACCAAAAGATGGGTGTTATGTCAGTTTGTGTTCTAAAATGTGACTTGAAAGCTTCTTAACTTTCCTTCTATAAACAACCCTTGGAAAATACCTAGAAAATAAATACCACTACTCAAATGCCGACTGTGCTAATTAATGTTTCTGTAGCTGAAGATGTACAGACATCACAACTCTCTGGCTTGTATCTCCAAAGAGAAAGGCCCTGCATCTGTTTACCTGCAAACAGAGGACAAAGGTCTTCTTGGATACAAATAAACACTGATTTTGAAAAGAAACCCATTGTATAGCTAGAAGCTGCAATTCCACAGAGACTGGAATCCACAGGGGCAATTCTTTAACAGAAATGTGCTGTAAAAGAGTGACTTTAGTGGATCGTTCAGCTGGGTAACTTACTGAAAAGTTATGATCCTACAAGTAAATTTTAAACATTGGGATGTGAAGCCATTGATTGGTTTGGGTCAAAACACATAATTGTCCTAAATCAACTATATTTATTCCATCAGAGTAATACTTATCTAATGATTTTCTTCAACTTGAGTTGAAAGTTCACAGTCTGGCCAAAAGAATCTCAACTGTTATCCACACAAGACAACACTGACAAGAGATGCTTTAAATTACAGAGCAGGGGGTGGCGAAGTCCACGTGTATATTACTACAGCTTCAACTCTGAAATACAGTAGTAACTGTTGATAATTCCCCACTCTATGGCACTGCTGTGTAATGAAGTTAATTGTTCTGTTTGGATCTGTGGTGAGTTTTACTGCAGTGGATAAACTGAATGCTCACGATGGTCTCTCCAATGAAATTTTTCATCTTATAATCTATATACTAATATTTATATATATACTATAATCTTATACTAATATTTGTTTTTGAATAGTATTGTGAAAATATTCCCTTTCTGCATGAACTCCTGTGTATTTTGTGTTTCTCCAGCCTGAGATATCAATCGCTACAAGAACAGAACAAAAATTCTCAAGACTTCTAAGGTAGGCTAAAGAAAGTTCCTTAAGATAAAAGAACACAGACATTGTGTTAAGGGTTTGTTCTTGTGTTTTAGCTTTAAAAAAAAAAAAAAAAAAATATATATATATATCCCTAACCCTCTGTTCAGTAGCAGTGATTTTACTGGAGTTCAGTTACTGTTCTATTGTTTAGCTTCATTCAGCGCAGTCAAAACCCCGACGTTTGCAAGCACCTGCAATTCTGTTAGTTGCAGTGAAATCTCTCTACCTGCACACTGACTGCAGGGGTTTGTGTGCCCAGGGCAAGGCTGACGTCTGCCAGCTGCTAGCACTGCAGGAGAGAGAGGGCAGCAGCCATAGAGAAGGAAGATCTTTGCAGGATCAGCAATACGTAGGAGGCCTTTGCGATACCATTTGAAGTGTACATTCCTGCAGAAATAGTTAGGAGGAGAATTTAACAGATTTTTGTCCTCTCTGGCTGCTGAGATTGTGCTCTACCTCGATACGTTTGAGCACTGACTCAAAAGTGACCACTTATGCTTAAGAATTAAAAAAACAAAATTACTGGAAGTTACCCAGAGCTATGCATTTCTTAGTTTATGCGTTATTCTATAAATCAAGGTGAAAAATGGATAACTAAAGTGTTCAGAGACCACATTTACCATTATATGGGAAAATGTTGTTGAAATATGATGAAATACGATCTGTGTATTTTTTTTATGTTTTAAGGGTTTTGGCTTTTCTTTAGTAGCTCCACTCACAAGACTCATAAATGGGGAAGACTGTTTGCCAGCAGATTTTCAGTCTGGTTGCAAGAAAACTGGCTAAAAGAAAAATGAAATTTTGACCTTGTGTCAAAGCAGGTTTAAAAAGCTTTCAAACAAACTACTTCCCTAGTATTCCTATTACAATTATGGTTTGGAGCAGATAAAAGCTGTTATTAAAACCTGATGTACGGCCATTACTGCTGAGAAACAATCTTCAAAAACTAAAATCTGATTATTATATCTTAACTTTACTTTGTGGTAGATCCTCTTGTGGTAGACAGGGTCAACGGCTGACTCTTAAATGCTTGGAATGTAATCTTTTAATAAAGAAAAAGCTAATACTTAAATTAGCATTTTTTATCATTTTCAGTTTTATTCACTATGGTTGATCCTGTGAAGTACTTAATCATCTTCCTATTAAAAAGGATGCTCAGCACATTGTTTGATAATGATTTTTATGAGATTAGACCCAACTAGAAAAATGATCTTGAGTCAGATTCTGCACCACTCTTAAACAAGAGAAACAATTTTAAGGAAAAAAAGAGATAAAAAAATGAGGAGGCGGTGATAATAAATACTCAAGTATGTAACTGTGAATTAAAAGCCAGGTTCCCTCAACTCCTAAGTGTTATTCATCCAAACATCTTGTACTGTAAGCTCCTTGGAAAAGGAAATGTCTGTGCTTTGTTTCACCTTGTGCTGAATAGTACATAAATAATTACTACAGTTTCTAACAGATGTGACATTGGGTTTGACAAACTGCAGAGTGAATCGGCAGTAGAATCAAGGACAGAATCTAAGTCTGTCCCCTAGATGAACTTGCTGAGCTGATGCTCTGCTTTTACCACTATCTATCATGACTAATGCCTTAAAATGCTGAATTACTTAATGTTAAGATTACATATACGGTTTTTTAATAGTAAGACACCTCCTACTATTATATATATACAGTCTATATATACTGTATGTTATATATATTATATATAATATACAGAGATATTTTGGACATGGGTGAAAGTAGTCTCTGTTGTAACAATTCTACGCAAATGGTTGTTCTTTACTTTGAGTCTTAAACCATCTTATAGCTGGCTGAATCAGCTATGTGGCAACACTAAATCTGGACACACAAATGATACACATAGCTACTCACTCCTGTCACCATTAAATATATTTTGAAGTTTCCCAATGAACTGGTAAAACCTTTTCATGGTGCTGTGTTGCCAGGTGGATAAATAACGTTAGTAAACTGAGATTACACCAAGGAAACAACATGGCTGTTACACTTTGGAACAAATAATAAATTTTGGCCATATAGGAGTCCAATAAGCAAAAACTGTAGCAAGCTGGGAAGTGTTCTCTGGGCTGTTGCTATATGCACTTTTCTTAACCTCCAGAGAAGCAACACAACAGTGAGTTTGCATATTATTAAGTTTGAGAAACATTTCTGGTGTGCATGCTTACCTGCTCGAACCCCTTCATAGAAGTCATGGCCTCTCTGAAAGGGGGAAAAAAAACAAAAGCTGTAACATGACAGATTTTACTTGTCCCATCTTTCACTATCCCTCTTCTGCTTGAAATGCAAGTTCTCAAAATTTGCTTAAATCCCACTTGTACTGTTCTCATCTGGTCCTACTTTCTCTTTACTTACTAAAGATCTTTATAGCCTCTTGCTTGCATGCAGCCACAGCTCTTAAAAACCAGTCTGAACTGTAGCTGATGAGCCAACTTTAACGCAGTGCAAGCCCTCTCTCTGTGCTAGATCTCATACCTTTTTCTAAAGAGTTTTGTGTGATGGAGGCTAAGATGTGTAGGATCAGAAATTCTTTAGAGAAAGGCCAGTCTTCAGGAACTCTGATGTATTCTGCATACTTGGAACACTTAGCAGTTAAACGGAATCCTGGAAACATCCAGTTACTTGTTATAAAGGTAAACATAACATTTTAAATCCCCAAGGATGCTTCACTAGGAATGGAGCAACGAGACTAGTTTCAGGAAAGACAGGATACTGTCAGGCACTACAACATACCAGAATTAGATACATTTTCACACTTGTTAAGTGTTTACTTTAACTATAACAAATCATTTAATCAGATACATAAAAATCTCACTTTAAAATGTGACAAAACTAATAATAAGGATGCCATTGGAAGCTTTATGTGGAACTGGTTCAGATAATTCAGTTAGCAACTCTGTTCTACTTAAAGGATCACTTCCTCAAATTTATTAAAGAAAACGAGAGATTTTAGTACTATTTGTAGTAAGGGATGAGTATCTGGATAAAATATATCACAGCACTCCTGAAAGGAGTGATACAGAACAATTCCCATCCTGCTGATGGGAACTGAGGACCAAGAAATTTAAATAGGAAATCTGTTCAAGAACACCAGAATTTTAAAATTATGGTCCAGATACAAAACTTTCTGTGTATCATATTTTTCTTAACAAAAGTGCTCCACTGCTCCTGTCTGACCATCGTTATTGTAGTCTCCTTCAAGCTGCATATAAAGACAGAGCACTGGAAAAAGGAAAGTGACAGCTAACTAATACGCATATTGAAAATGAAAACCTATAAATTGTGAGCCCTTGATGTAACCCATACAAGACTTGGTCTCTGATAGGCTTGCTACCCCTCCATGACTGGAAAGAGAGAAAGCGCTCAGCTGCCTGCTTACCATGCATGCTTGGCTCAGTCTGTATTCCATCGTGAGTACTTCTTGTAAGCTCATGGAAGCTCCTTCTCTGAGCTGTCTGAGAGCTATCTTTAAGGATGTAGGTGACATCTTCTTAATAGTCTGGGGAAGACATCAACAGTTATTTTTATGCTCTTCAATTTGGACACATTTGCAAGTCTGTCTCTCTTGAATTTTAAACTTTGTCAAGTAAATGATGGCACTCTTCTCCCTGAGCTCACTTAAGTGACACCTATTCCTCCTGTTCCCTCCCACCATGCTGTCATACTAAATGAACTTCATCGCATAAACTCATATCAGCAAGATCTCTCAGATGTATGCCATCGCTGGTGGAAAGCCTAAGACTCCTAAAGTCACATCATTCATGATCAAATTACTACTAGCCAGAGAATCTAATGCAGCTTGAAAGCCATTTCCAAGCAGATTCTTTTGAGAAGTGAAGATGAGTGTTACAAGCAATTATACTCCATTTTTGAATATCATGCATATAGTCTGAATTGCTCTTAGATGTTACTTGATATTGTAGCTGATATTAGTATTGTACAGCATTTAAGTCCTATTTGGTACAACAGTCAGAGTAGCAAGGTAATACTAGTGAGATCAGCCACAAACCTGAAGTAGTTGCTTTATGATCATCTGTAAAGGCTAGACAATATGCCAAGAAGAAAAAAATTCAAAGAAAACAAGCATAAATGCATATTTGTCCAGGCTTCTTGTCTGCAATCAACAGATACCGCAGTAATTTAGCCCTCCACTGCTCTGCTGACAGGAAGCCTGGAGGTCTTGCCTGTCGTCTTTTGACAGAGGTACCGGCTATGAATATTATGCACCAGACTGGATCTGTTTACGGCACACAAACAAATGCTGTAAATCTGGCTCTGATGACTATCCTCAGTTAACAGCATGCCAGGAAACAGTAGGGGAGGTGGGGAGAAAGACGAAAACCCAGTTAAGAAAACAGAACTGAACTTCAAAGCTTTCAGGGTTGTGGGGGAAAGGAGCTAAATCTTACTGTTGTTGATCTTTGTTTTCTTACTCTAAACAAGACTCTTCTTCCCCTGTAAACACAACTAAAAGCTCTGTATTATTCACAGTACAATAGATGTTTCCTGTTAATTAGGAGGTTTTTACCGCTACTGAAAAGCGGCAGATGGTAAGATTTGCCTCTTTACATTATTTTCATTGCAGACATGAGACTCCTTACTCAGACCGAAATGGCAGGTCATCAACATTAACATTTTTTTTCTGGCTCCCAATTACTCTTCATCCCTCTCCAGACACCAGCTGATACAGCTGTGACCCATTTTGCCTGGTTAAGCTGGAAAACAGGCAATTGCTATACAGGCAGGAGGCTGTGCAACTGTACCTTAAAAGCCCTGGTTCTGTTCTTTGCATGTTGACCACTTCGCTTGAGAGAGAAGCTGGTTTAGAAAGAACTAATGCTGGCAAAGTTTCCTGAGTTCTGGTTAAGCCCTCCAACAACAAGCTGCCTTTCAGCAGCTAGAGAAACTAGCTATACCTGTAATTACACCACTATGTAGGTCTCGGATTGCGACTCTTAACTGGACCCCTTATTTCCTGTAATGTGCTCTTGCTGGCTTTACCTTTGAACTGACCTTTTCTCCTTTGAGTTTCACATTCTGTCATCTAGAGGAGAAAGTCTGCTCAGATCAGGTTAAAGGGTATGCACAGTGCAACCAGAGGGTTCCCTAGATGAAAAGGCAATAGCAAGTTCTTTCTGGCCTAAGAATGCACTGAAATGGGGAAGATCTGAAAACAGCACTTAAGGCAGCTGCTGGATGCACTGGACTGGTTATCTTGGCATATCAATGAGGCTGAAGGTGGAGGAGGCACTGCAATAAATCAAGCTGAAGGAAGAAGAACAAGGAAAGAAAATGGGTAGGTGTAATTGCAGAAAAATGAGTCACCAGTGTATCTATAAATAAATCCTCTGTACAAAGAGGAGGAGGGGGTTGGTGCTAGGGAACAAGCCTGCAAAGGAGATAGGATAGGCTGAAGTGGGGAGTACTAAAATGCAAAGAAGTCTTTATAGAAGTATTTGACATCCATTCCAGTATCTTTGAGACCATCTTGATTTCAACATAATGATCCCGAAAGCTACAAGCTGAATTTGCAATAGACCTGAATTCCAGTAAGAAAGTATCAGAAGGTGATGGAATTAAGTGGTGCGGACTCAGCGGAGTCCCTTACAAGAGTAACAGCTGGAATAGTGGCTGCATCTTTTGTCTCCAAGGCCCATTAAGGTTTCTGACCTGAGCTGCTGATGGTCTGTGAGGGAGGCTTTAAGTTAAAAACAAACAAAAAAGCCTCCCAGAGGTTCAGTGTATCACTTTCTTTGCTATAGATGAAGACACCCATCACTTTCTGAGATGCCAAAGCATTGGTTCATCTGCACCGAACAATGGTTCTGGATGAGCTTTGTCAAAATACGAGTGTCTAGCCAAAGCATCACAGGAAAGCTCCTTAAGGACAGATATATCATGCTCTTACTGGTTTGCTAACAGGGTTTCAGAACACTGTACTTGAATTCAACACCACCAAGATACCATCCAGCTTCATTCCTGTGATCTTTCACCCACTTGCTGCACACCCATTTAAAGTTTCAGGAGATAGTGTCTGCATCCCAGCCTGAACAGTAGATCTGGACAAAGTGTCTTGTAATTTTTAGTCTCTGCAGTGTCCTGCGCACTACACTGGAATTCATTCAGGAACAATGAAGGCTATTAAATCATGAAGCATCAGTGCTCAGAAGGTGCACTGTGCTGCCAAAAAAAGCAGTAAGAAAGCACGTGAAAACCAAGGCCTTTCAATACTTAAAGGAGGCTTGTAAGAAAGATGGGGACAAACTTTTTAGCAGGGCCTGATGTGATAGGATGAGGGGTAATGGCTTTAAACTGGAAGAGATTAGATTTAGACTGGATATAAGGAAGAAATTTTTATGATGAGGGTGGTGAAACACTGGCACAGGTTGCCCAGAGAGGTGGTTGATGCCCCATCCCTGGAAATGTTCAAGGCCAGGTTGGTCAAGGCTCTGAGCAACCTGATCCAGTTGGAGATGTCCCTGCTCACTGCAGGGGGGTTGGGCTAAACGGCCTCTAAAGGTCCCTTCCACCCCAAACCGTTCTGTGATCTCATCCTTTTCAAGTTTTGACCCCGCATGCTTACTTCATCTAATTAGAAGTGGTACTTCTGTCACTCAGATTAAAGCCTTTTGGCTTGTGTAAATCCTGAAAACAAATTAATGCTATAAAGTAAAACGATTTAAAAATATTTTGCAATGAGTTCAAAAAGTGTGTTAGTATTCTAGCTTTCTACGTATTTGTAACTGCGTTCAAAATGTGATTTAAATCATGAAGCCATTCTCAAGTAGAATTTTGACAACTTTATACTCTTATTCATGCAAATCACTTTAGTATCAGATATGTGAAAGCCTGTCAAGCAGGCATGTTTTGCAAGTTCAAAGCAGAAGTACTGTAGATTGAACAGAACAGGATACCTGGGATAGCATGGCTCGCAGCATGTCTGGATTACAGCAGAACTAGCAGTTCCATTTTTATTAACTCTAAAAGGTACCTGTACATCCAAGGTGTGGCTGTACCAAGGTGTACCCCCAAATTAGGGTGTCTGCATTAGACTTTCAGTTAGGGCTTATTCCATAAGCTTATTAATACATATCATAATAAGGGAAACGAGCTTACACATTGTTGTTACTGAATCCTTTACAGTCTCTATATTTATCATTTGAATGTGCTGTTGTTCCTGCACCTCGACACTAAAGTGAAACCTTGGCTTCACAGAGTGACAGGAGACTGTCATCTATGGACGCACCCTTGGTCTTGTGATACTACTGATGAGGAAAATGACTTGCTTCACACAAGTCAGCGAACTGCTATCAAGAATCACGTCTGATAATCTGTCATGGTTTTGCTACGTGTTCCCTGCTCTTCCCAGTTCTTTGAACTCCGCGCCTCCGAGGGGTGTCACAGCAGGCCAGTGCTCTCTGTAGTGCTGTAAAATGCTCAACTGCCAGGGTGCAAGCTACCATTCTTCCTCCAGCTACAATTAAGTTTAATTACAGCTCTGCTTCCCTAGTAAAACAAACCCTCCAGTTTAACTAGCAAGCATTTCCTGGAGAAAGCCAGATTTATACCTGAATCCCTATTTAATTTTGTCTCCCACAAATGCATTTTCCTTCTTCGGTTTTGTGGATCTTTCACAGAAGAAATTAAGGATCTGATCCTAGAAGCTTACTTAATCCTACTGCTGAGCACAGAATGTGTGCTGTTAAGAAACTTGTCTGAAACTTCTATACTTGTTCACACTAATAAGCCTTGCACCTTCTAGAAAATGTGGGGTGTGGTTTGGTGGGGTGTTTTACCAGATTTCTGTATGGACAGAAGCAACTCATATTAACACAGTCTGATCCCTTGAGACAAGTGTTCAGGAATTTCTGTCCCCTCCAAGGACAGCCATTCATTTAGGAATTCATTTAGGAATTGTGAAAGAAAAAAGCTGCTATAAAGTTCTGTTAAAGACATGATATAAGAAAACCAAAGAAGCAACAAAAGAGCGATTTTTTTTGTTCAGGAATTAAAAAAAAAAAATCAATTACACAAAATCATAACTTTGAAGTAGATCACATAGTTTTAAGTTCTAAATTAAAGATATGGAACAAACCCCCCTAAACAACAAGGAACAAGAACACTTTTTTTAACAGAGGAGATCTGAGTTATGAGGCTGCAGATGAAGGAAGCAAATCAAGAAGGTTTGAGTAACTAGAGCAAACGTGGCATAACAAATTATCTAGTTCACATATTTCAGCAACAAAGTGGTCCCTTGCATCTTTTGTAGTAGAAACTGTATTTTGAACAAAGCCCCCTTTAAAGGCCATATGCTATTTTTAAAAGTTCTACTAGGTCTGATTCTGTTTTAAAGTGCCATAAAATTATATGAAATTAATTTAGGAAGAGCTATATGCAAATAATTCTTGTTTGTTTTCAACTTTCACTGAAACTAAGAAATACAATATCCCTGCAGAATTATATTAAACGTTATAAAATCTACGAATAAAATTCTGCCTTGTAATTCAGTACTATAAAGAAATAAAAGCCACCAAAACTGACTGCGATTAACGTGCTATCAAACTGTCTCAACAGACCTTAATGTAAGTACTTTCTCTGCCATCTCTAAGATAGGGAAAAAGTGAAGAACTGAATCATACAGCCAGTATAGTTTGGGGGAAAGCCGTGATGGTAGTCTCATTTAACTACTTTGTTCAATGAAACTTGAATAGAAGTGGGGAAAAAAACTAGCTTTCCCTTTCATTCAGTTTTGCTTTTGTAATATATATGCTAACTTCTTGTAATGTACTAGGCATACTGCTTGGCACAAAGATAATTTTAAAACCTCCTTTCTCAAAAACCACTGGAGAGTTCCACTGAGAAAATCTTAAATCTTTAATTAAAACAAAAAATGTATCCGTGTATCTGGGACAGGATGCCTAATGTTAATGGTACTACATTATAAAATGATAGTTCTTCTGCTCAGATGAAAGATGTTTTATTACAAGAGCAGGATTTCTTCTGTGAGCTGTAACTAAGGTTGAAACACAGCTTTTGTTGGAGGAATGCTTGTGTTCTATCCAGTTGTAAGTAATATTTGAATAGCTCCAAGATAAACTATTACAAAACAACTGAATACAGACACTTCAAAGGAAGAAAATTCACCTATTACTTATAAATGAAAATAAGTTGCTTCTTGCTTTTAACGCCAAATTTTGTATTAAGTGTGTAGTATTACTGTATGTTTTTTGAGTAGTGACTACATCTAACAGTCAGAAATGCATTAAAAAGATCAAAAAATACTTTGTGATGATAAATTGCTTGCTGTTTACACAAATGAGGTATCTGGAATGGAAGAAATCAAACAACATTGTTCTGGCACTTTTTTATTCCAACCCTTGGCAATAAAATGAGAAGCTATAAAAGGAACCTTTGTCACCAACAACCCCCTGATCATGGGGAGTGGAAAAGGGAGAGTTTGTTTGGTTTTCGTTTTTTTACTAGATTACAATTTTATGCAACATATGATAGTATTCGCATTGTGTGGTTCTACAGAGGCATATTCTTGTCCGCTTAGAACTACTGACAATCCCACAGGACTACATATGAAAACCTGAGGATCTCAGTCCAATGTCCTACTGGTGTTTGTAGTATAAATTATGTTAATGAGATGACTAAAGTTTGCCCTATGATAAGAAAGTACAGAACCAGACTTAAAATCTCTAACAAAAATAACATAGAAGATACTACCTCTAGTTGCTTAATGGCAAAAGGAGAACCATCTTGCTTTAATTTTTCAACAATTTCTTCCATACTATTTGCTGCAAAAATACTAAAAGAAAAAAAAATAATAAATGAATGAACTGCTTCAGCCTTCCTCTTCCCTGTGAAGTGCTAGTAACACAAATTAGAAACAGAGTGTAACCAGCTGATTTGGCTTTTTTTAGCAATGTGTTCCCTGTGGTTCAGTTTTAAGTAACTCAGTTGACAGGCATCTCCTCTTCTTTTACAAATCTTTAATTTCAATAAATCTCACTTACAAACTCTGATATTTATCCAGAGACTTTAATTACTACCATCGGTCTGATCTGTATTTTTATAACACATCAAATCTTTAGCTATCAGCTCCATTCTACTGGTTCCCTGTCAACATCTTTTGTCTCTAAACTCCATTACTGCCATCCTTCTTCAAGAGTTTTAGCTGCTTCTTATCACTCTCCTTCCTTTTTTGATACACAGAAGTTCATAGAAGTGGCCTTAAGCAATGAGTATAAATGTGCTACGTAACGCTTCCTGTCCAACTGAACAATTACTCTCACATTCCCATCCAATTCCTACAGAAAATGTTCATTTTAATGTGTCATAGGGTAGTTGCTTAATATAATGGTGTATGAATTGGGCAAACATGCTCAAGTATTTAATATATTGATGAGTGAAATATTAAATGAGCTGCAGATAAAGCTCCCTAAAGACAAAAAAGTTTAAATGACTAACCGGAATGTCATTTCTATCACCTTATCTGTGGAACACTAATACTGTTACTGGATTTAACTTAATGTTCTCTATCCAAAAGAAAGATTGCTGAATACCTGTTAATCTTCTCCATATGTTCATCAAGTACAAACTCCTTTTCGAGATCAACTTTGCTCTATTTAAAAAGAAAATACAAATTTTACTTGGTTCTTTTAGACTGAAAAGCTTATTAGTACTGAAAAATTCCAATGACTTGTGTTACTGAAATATCATCACATCATAAATGAAAATTTAATATTCATAAGACACTGACTTTTTTTAATTAATTACAATTTTTCAGTGTGTATAAATGAACTTGTCACAATCTTGTGAATGTTGAAGATGTCACCTCGTAATGCAGTGCTTGCTCTGAGCTACTAGGTATGCATATTTGGCTGGGTGGTTATCTTGCACACAAGTAATCATGATTATTCTATCAGTACGTTTCTATCAAATGCACTAAGGAAGCCAGTGTAGATAAATCTATGCTACAACCTGCAAATGTTTAAAAAAGTCTTATTTTCTTAAAAAAGAGGCATGTATGTATGTATTTAAAAAACCAAACAAAAAAAGCATTTCTCTTCCTTACATTTTCCCTGTTATTTTACAAAATTTTATTTAGACAGCTAAAGAATGTGAAAGATCTGTTGGCCTTACGTGGAAAGGCTGTCCAATGTTTCAGATCTTCTGGCATTAAGGGGTTTAGGATATAAGCGGATGTTTCGGTAACAGCAGCTGAAGCTGAGAAAGGTTCCCTGTCATTGCAGCTCTGATAACTAAAAATACGCAGCTTCCTTCTCCACTCAATACCATCTTGTAAAGCAGTATACTGCAACATATAATCACTTCTATTTCATGGCTTTCTATTTTGTCAAAATAATCAGTGCTACTATGTAAATTAGCTTATCCCATTTATTTTTTCAATTAATCTTTATAGAAGAACTTAGTAATTCCAAAACAGAAATAACAAAAGCAGACACAGCTCATTTTAAAGCCAAACAACTGGGGAGTAATACTCAGACTGACTGAATACATTGAATCCTCCTGATTTGACTCGGAACTTTCCTTTCTTTTGAAATAAAATTACAGTGCACATCAAAGCAGCTAAAATAGCCATTGAATAATCTGACTGTAAAGCCAAAACCTTTTATTCTCATGCTCATTGTTACACGGGGCTAATACAAGTACTAATTACGTATTATCAATACAGTTACATTCACCTCAAAAATCCCAACAGAGATCTGTGGGTTTGTCCACTGGGAAAACAGCACCTTTCTCCCTCTGAAAATATTGCTTTCCCTACAATGTATCTGCATTCTGCTATGCTTATCCTATTGATAACTGCTGTGCTTACTCACAGTCTTTCAATTATCTCAAGGTTAAAAACATAAAATGTCTGAGAAATTAAAGGAACAACTTGAGCCTTTAAATTCAGGCTTCAAATCTGGACTGCAGATGGTCTGCATCAAAATAATGTTAAAATTTATATCAAATGCATCAAGCTAGCAAAATATCTCTTCATGTCGATAAAGTTTCTGGGATGGAAATAAAACATCCACTTCCAAGTGAGCAGCACAGCATTTAATAACTGGCAGTATAACTTCTGCAGCCTCTAGACTAGGGCAGTAGTTCTACTCCTGTCTTCTGTGTTTGTCAGAATCCCTGAATTTCAGGCTAACTCCCTAGACTGCCCTTGCCATTGTGTACAACTCCCAGTCTGCTAGTGGCTATCTACTTCACCTGCTGCAAAGCATGCTAGAAATCCAAGAATAACAGGGGAAATTAAGCAGCAATATCTTTACTGCATCATCATGATACTGGCTGGAAACTTACATACGCACGTAGAAAGAGAGAGCTGACCAAAATAAAAAAATAGCGAAAAAAGACTTTTAAATTTTCATTTTGACCACTGTAGCCATTAGTGCTACAAGTTAGTATTCTATAGAGCGCAAAGAGTTTGTAAACCCATTATTTTTTTAACCATTAAAAAAATGATCAGTAGCGCGGATAAAAAAAGAATTTGTATTTACATATATTTAACAATTCTGCTTGATTACCTTCAGATGGTAAGAGTTCAGTAAGTCTGCAATGTTTTCTGTTGAAGGAGATTTCAGTGCTATCAGGTCTTTCTCTAAGGCAGGCAGCTATTAAAAATAAGATTTAATTAGAAGTAAACCAAAATGTAGGACTTGGATTATTACTGCTATGGTAATAGTACTGTATAGTATACACGTGAATAAACACCAGCATATGTCTCCCCCAACCTTCAGACATATCTTAAAGAAGGCACCACATCAACAATATAAAGCGCTACAGTTCACTTCTCGGTGTTGAACCATCTGGATATAATTATGCCTGCAGAATCAGCCCAGAACTCTGCTTCCCAAGCAGACCCCCAGTGCAGTGCTGCAGCAGGTAAAGCCAGCCTACAACAGTCTGCGGGCAAAGAGCAAGAGCCTGGCAACCAGGCTACACTCAAAATAGTATCTAACCAGCTCCACAATGACAGTCATGGGTCCTTCCACGGAGGAGGAAAGCAAGTCATTGTTTCTCCTTCACTTATGTCCATGCAAGTTACTGGAACATTATGACTCTGACTTTATCAAATATACTAATTTTTAGACTTTCTTACAGACACTCTTAAGAAACAAATAGGATATCTATTAAGGAGACAGACAAAAACACATTAATGGGGTGTTACCTAGATCAAAAACTCTGCAGTTGTATAAATAATCTCTAATTTCAGACACTGTTGTCTAAATTGTACAATTTTTCAAGCAACTTCAGTTACGCTCAGTAAATCATGCCCCTCAACAGCAGAATCACGAAGACAGCGCTTGCTCGCTCTTCCAAGCAAAGCTGTCACTAGCTGGCAAGCGTTATGATGACAGCTTGACAGTATCTGATGCTCCCCGTCCACAGTGCACGGCCAGTTAATAGAATCGTGCCTCTGCATATGCTCAGGTTGCTGAAAGGTGTGCCACGCAGCTCAAACCTGTCGTCACGGTTGTAGGCTGTGCCCTTGCTAGCGCCAGTTAGCGGCTCACCTTCTCGGATTCTATAAAATGTGTAGCGATGCCAGCTTTTAGTACATCTCTTCCTTTCAGCCTGAATCCTGTTAGCCCAAGGTAATAGCCAATCTTTCCTGATAGTCTTGGCAAGAAATATCCTCCACCTACATCAGGAAAATGGCCTGTAATAAACAAAAGAAAACAAAAAAATGTGAAGGAAGAAGAAGTTGTCATGCGTGAGACTGCGTAGCTATTTCTTCTTGTCTCACTTTTCATCTCCCTGACTTAGGCAAGGCTCTCTTGCCCAAGTTTCTCCTTGGCTTGGTTTGACATTTCTCTGTCATCAAAACCCTTCCTAAAAGCAAACTCTGGAACACCTTTCAAACTGTATCTTTTCCACTGGCTCATAATTTACAAACATACACCAGACAACACTGTTCGTTCTACTTGCCAGCAGCTTGAGAGGTTTGTAGAAGCCTGAAGAATCAAGCGTGCTCTCCGCAAACAACAGAAGTGACACAAAGAATTGGGAAGTGATTTGTGCAAACTCAAACTGGATGCTGCCTTTTCTCTGAAATCTTTTATTACGATAAATATATCAAACAATGATGAAATGCCTCTTGCACAGCTAAGTTTGAACAAACTTGGGGGCTGAGAAATCATTAACAGATTGACAATATTGCCAGGGCCTTCCTGAAGGTGGAGGCACAAGATGGTGACCTAATACCTGGCTCTTTGACAGGACCATGACTAATCTGCAATTTAAAAAAATTATAAAACTTTCCAGTTTAGTGACTGTCTTTTGTATTTTTTAAAATCTACAGAGTAGGGACATTTTTAAAAATTCAAAGTTGTGAATGAAATTTAAAAGACTTTCAAAAGTTGCAATTGAAAAATCTGTAACTACTTTTATCAAAGTTTAAATATTTAAAATCATCACTTTCCCAATATCTACCTCATTCTGTTACATACATTAATCGCCTACAAAATAAATTCAAACACTTTTTGTAACTTTTAACATACTTAAACTTAAGAAAACTTAAGCTTAGCTGTATCAATCTCAGAAATCGAAATGGAAAGGAGCAGTGTCCAGTTACTATTTCATAATAATCACCAATGGTGCATTCATGAACCAGAAAGGCTTTCTGAAGAAATTAAAGGTGTGGTGGTGGGCTTCTTTCACTCTGAGAGAATAAATGAAACATGAAAATAAATTTAAAAATACAAATGAGCAATAAGAAACTCAGGAAACACTTGCCAAAGCACAGATATTAACTGGGAAGATTAAGATGCGCATAAGGAGTTTAAATGGGGTTCTGATAGAAGATAGCAATTTTTCACTCACAAGTAATTGCTTTCAGTCACAAAAAGAGTCAATGTATGCATTACAGAAAGACCCTATTAGTTGTATTTTAAGATGTGGGAAATCAGTGGTGCCTGAATATTCCCCCTCCTTGGATGGAATCAAGGAGAGGTTTCTTTCAGAGAGCTTCTCTTCAGTGTTTTCCTCTTCTCAGTAATCTCTGAAGTTCATCACTGCCTTATGTTCCTAGCCATCTCTCAGCTTCTTTGGTTCCCTCTTGGTCCTCCCTTAGTTTTGCTGCCTCCAACAAAGCTGTTTTAGGAGCCACTTCCTATCAGTTATAGTTGTAGTATTGTATTACCATTCCCACTGATGCGCGTGTTGCCATTAACTGATTTATTCCTCATCCCACAGGCTACCAAGACATACAGCCCTTCTCCTAAAATGCTGAATGTCTTGTTGGCACCCTTTAAAAGCCCTAAGCTGTATTAACCCAAATTCATCACTTTCTTTTCATCTGTACTCACATTCTGAATAGTCTACTCTGCATTTTACCTACTCAGTTTGAGCCGTCATATCTCTAATGTTGATGCCAAGACTGTCATTTAGTTTTATGTTTCTATTCATCTGTCTCCCCTTGGACATCCTACTACTGCAAAAAAATCCCTGATTTCAAAATGAAACTTCTCTTACAAATGTCCTCCAAAGCAGATAGGCAATTACATTATTCTCCCCATCCACCAGGTCTGCAACAGCAACAACCTTTTCCTCTTTGCTGTTATTAAAATACCAATGCTGAAGTACGGTTCTCCCCATGCTCTGGCAAGTTTCCAGAGGAAGAGCCATCTCGCTACTGGGATCTATGGGGCCGTTCCACATGGCCATACACAGAGAAATTAATTCTAAAGGAACCGTGAAGTTGATTAGCTTCCGTTGCGTTAGAGGCGAATAAAACTAAACTGAATGAAAGTTTAATTATTAAGGAATTTACAAACAGGATTAGTGAAGGTGTAACTAATCCACTTTAAACTTACTTGGTTGCATAAACGTAGTGTGCTACAGCTTCTACTGTATCCTTTTCGAGGTCCCTGCCTTCCTTTCTTCTTATAATTCTACTCCTCTTGTCCCTGTTCTACATATTGCTCTTAATTCTCCCAGTATGTTTCTGCTTGCTACTGGGTTTCTCTTAACATATTCCATAGACTTGATTTTTTTTCTTTTTGATAGCATTTACCAATTATTTGTCAAATCCTTACTTACATAAGAGAAGAACTGAATGTCTGCTGGGCTGACCAGGCTAAAAGCCTGTGCCTGTGGTGCTGACCTGCAGTCTGTGCTCCGAGACAGATGCAACACGCTTCACCGTAATCCCAGTTGTGAAACTCTGCAGTTGCCAAGCATAAGATAAAGGTAGCACTACTACATTCCTACACTATCTGGCAGAGGTGGTTGGAGATTTATTGGTTAATGACTTACAGAAAGCTAAATATAGAGGAATATACAAGAAAGTGTCCACTATTCTTACAGCATCACCTTAAAGCCCACCTCTGACAATACACTTTCATCCCCCGTTCTTCCCACCGGTGGTTTTTCCACACCCTCCTACATCGAAGCTGCTTTCCAGTGCTTTACCTCATCTATGTCAGTTCCAAACTCCTACAGTCTAGAATTGCCTTTGATTTCTGGCATAGCTATCTATATCCTTTTATTTACGGTGGTGTCTAAATGCAGAATAATTGTGTCAAAATGTAGCAGCTGAATGAGCGCTGTTTTCATCTCACAGAAAAGGTGTAATGCCTACTGAAATAAGTGAACATATGAAAAAATCAATTAATACAATATCTAGACAAGCCACATTTTAAACATACACCACAGAGATCAAAACAGCTAAGCCTTTAAATCCAAACAGATTTCAGCGGGTTTACTTCTAATTGATCCTAAAAGGGTTTTAATTACTTTCTTTCCTAAGCGAGTTCTAAGCTTTTCCTTTACATGTCTTCAGTCTATTTTTGTTTAAGTCCTTGTCAACACAAGAAATGTAAGTGAAGTACAGCATTTTTGTTAATGTAAGACTACTCATATCTTTACCTTTGAAGAAGAAAGCGCAGAAGCTATCTTCATTATTAGAATAATTTTGTATGCCAAAGTACCTCCCTGTTTAGCTTTTAAAAAAAAATTGTTTCCTTCAAATGCTTTTCTTGTAGAACAACTTACTATGAACTTCAGGAGTTTAACAAATTAATGTTGTATTAATGCTTGAGCTATTTAGTTTACTAAGTTTTCCTTCAGCAGAGAGAAAAATCTTTGGAGGGCTGCAATAGTTTTTGTTTTTCTTATCCCAAACTTATTTGTTCAGAAAAATTACATCACGTTTATCAGCTAGCAGGAATTGCTGTAATATTTTTTTCAGGAGTTAAAAGGATAATGAGCTTGCTTATATTTGGGGCGTTTATTATGTTTTATTTGACTTGACACTCGCAGCTCCTTTATTATTCTAAGAATTTCAGAATAAGTCTTGTGAAATGTTTCATACAGGCTGGAGAGCAATAAACAATGATAACATGTGTGAGACACCCATTAAAAATACAAAAAATGCCAGCGCTTTTAAGCATTACTAGCAAGGGGCACTACAAAAATCCAATCATTAACTAAGCCTGCATTTTAACTTTAGCTTTAATGACATTATTGTACTTAAAATATTCTCAACAATAGCAGAATATTGTAACTTTTATTCTCTTTTCAGAACTGACTCATGATTTTTTTTTTTTTACCATTATTTCTTGGCTTTAACACTATATAACTGTTTGGAAGTTCTTTTAAGGGAACAATGGTCCCTACTCCTTATAACTAATTCTTTGAGGTGAAACTAAGATTGAACTTCGTGCCACGTCTGGTCCCATTTAAGCTGTTTAACCACCAGATAAGGTTCTCTATTCTGAATAAATATATTCAACAGGGCCACATATTACAGACTAGTCTTACTGTCTTGCTTGAGGACATAGAGAAGAACAATTATAATCATCCTTCAGCTGCCTTTCCTTGGAAAGACATAGAGACTAGAAATTTTGCAGGAGAGAAATGCAGGATAGGTTATAGTTTTCAGCACCCTTCATAAACTTTGTTGATAAGCAGGGAGAAGGGACTTGGACATTGATGAAAGCATTCATGAGGCATATATGCCAGACAATAATAGGTTCAACGTGGACACCCTGTTGGTTCCAGGACTGTGCTGAAGGGAAAGGTGGATGTTTTAACCTGACTGACTTTTCTTGAGCCACACCACCATCTTCATATAGCTCTGAGACACAACATTTTCTTTTGGACATCTCAGAGCTGATAAAGAAGCTGTAGGATCAAACATTAGGAAACACAAGGTGCGTGTTGCTATTTAGAAAAAAAATAAAGAAATATGACAACACTGTGCTCTTGCCTGCACACAATCTGTACACAACTGTAATGGGTCCACATTAATAATCTACAAGAAAAGATGGAATTTCAAGATCTGTCTCATTAACGTTGCAGATCAGCTCACAGTACAGCCAGTTGGACTCACACGGAATTCCAAATGGAACAAGCATGTTCCAAATGGTGAACATGCTTGCACTGGGATCTTCAGACTTTATCTGCCTACATCTGTAGCAAAGACTTAGTTCCTCTTAGTTCCTCAGATCGACTTCCATTTTTAAAAAATTGTATCCAGACAGTCTTTGTGTCACTCTAGACAGTAAACCCCAGGTTAAGAACGTCAATGATCCATCTCCCAGAATACAGGTACGTTTCTATTAATTTAATAGAAAATACTTTCCATATACGGTCATCTCTGGTTCCCTTTTAAAATTCTTTCATTACCACCACTATTTTCAGTCAAAGACATTTCATCCTGATTACACAAGCAGTGACAATTTAAACAGGTTAACATGTGGTAAGCTATTAAAATACTCACCTATTGCTGTCTCTGGCATTGCGAAAAGTGTCCTTTCTGTAGCAACTTGGAAATGTCCATGGACTGAGAGGCCAACTCCCTATGCATGGAGCACAAGCAAAGGACAGAGTTATAAAATTACTGCTAAAAATAATCATAACCATAATCCTATGTAACACAGCTCTTGCTTTGCTCTAGAATTAAATAATATTACCACGCATGCCTCAGCAAAATATTAAAGAGCCTTTTACAGCTCAAACACTAATGAAGCATCATATTACCTTTATGATTTGGCTGAAATAGCATTCTGTGCTTTAAAAGGTTGATGAGTCAGAGAGAGATTAAATTCAAAAAGCCAGGAGTGGCAACAACAGAAATGAGTGATCCCATTTCCTCCACTGGACTGCTCAGGGAGTTGAGATCCTTTTGCTAATGTTACCCCATCTATAATTTTTACACATACTTCAAACGACCGACAAAAAACAAAAATGCCAATACTTTTGGAATACACACGCACTGCACAAAATTGTAATTATAATACTTTTAGAAGAAATAATAATTAACTATTCTTATAATGTGATAATTACCTACTTTATCAATACAGAAGCACTTTAAGCAGGAAAAGCCTCAGCATTATCGATTAATGTTCAAAGTATGTGCTTAGAAACTCAATTATTTAACCTGGGGACTTTTGCTCTCCAAGTCAGAAGCAGAATTCACATTTCTAAGTATCTAGCCCTCGTCTAGCAGTCTTTTCTGATGAGACACTTTCCTGAAAATTAGAAGAGCTCCTTGTGTTGTCCATCACATATTTTCTGATTTAGGCAGTAAGCAGCATTAAGGCCCAATAAAAAATATATCTTTTCAGTTCACATAAAATTAATTTAGGTAAATGTTCAAGAGGCAAAATAAGAAATTTAAAGAAAAATGGTTATCTGACAAAGTTACTATTGTTTAGTAATAATATTTGAAGTAATAATTGAAGAACCTTTGGATTACTGTGCACAACCACAACATATGGGTAAAAGAGTCTCGCTTCTCAAAGCTTATCTACGTGATACTTGTCGACAGAAATGTGTGTTAGATCCTACCTGGAGACAAAACCCTCTACCAAATATTTCACAAGAAGTTTCTTCATACAAATATTTTCTCTCTCTTCCTTTCCACTGTTTCAGCTTACTTCCTTTCTTCACTGTTAAATTTCCCTTTGCTTAGTCCTCCTATCCATTCCAATTTATCTGTTAAAACTAAGATATCTTAAATATTATTGGGCAAAAGAAGTCAGTGTTTAAGGAAGATGCAATAGATTTTTAAGTAACATTGCTAATTGTTTAGATACTAGAAAAGTGGCACTTTACCCAACTAAGGCTACTACTCTTCGCAAATGCCTTCACAATATTTCATTCTTTCTGTCAAAACCAGTGGAATTAATTGGATGATACTTGCTTGGACCAGCGCTATATATTTGATCGGCTTTTGAGGAGAGAGTAGAACATAGTAGAACATCTCTGCAATTCGCTTATTTACAGAGATCTTTGGGTGGGTTTTACGCTAAAATTTAAAAAAAAAAAATCTCAATTTAATAAAAATTATATCCCTTTACTCACACCATTCTCATGCGTTCTTCCCTGGCTGTCTTGCAATTCTGCCCAGCAAGAAATTAATTGCCACTGCTTATTCCATTGGGGGAATACATGACTAAATACGAAAATGTGTTCAAGTCTTTTCTGTAAAATTAATATCTGCCAGTCTCGGGTTTTAATATAGATGTATGAGGTTTTTAAGATTCCAGTATAATTTCCTGAGAAAAGGACACTTAAGTGGTTATGGTACTTTATTTTATATCCAGAGACTAAACCAAATCTCTACACGTGAAGTACTGCTGTTTCAAGGAGGCAAATGGGATTTGAGCAAATATCTGCACCTTATTTGCACAAGGTACAATCTTATGTCTCGTCCCTTACCTGTCCTTCAGCCCTTTCACTTGAGGACTGGTCAGAGGCTGTAGATCTCATCTGAGCAGCAGCAAGGGCAATGGCCCTGTATTTAGTTCTCTTGCAAATGCAAAGCTACATTCGCTCCTAAAACAGCTCTAGAACTCTTAAATGAAATGGAAATGTGACTTCATCACTTCCAACCATTTTTTTATATCATAACAGCATATTTTCACTGCATTGGGTAAAGCCTTTCCTACAGCAAGAGACAGCACAGTATTTCTGCTGTTATTTTTATGCATGTTCACCTTTTTATAAAGATAATGAAGTTTTTTAAAAAATTCATGCCTATTTTCCTCTAATGCTTAAATTAATTTTTTTCTAATACCATATCTAAGAATACAAATACTATCTATCATAAACCGTTTTTTCTGGCTTATTTTCTAGACAAGCAGAAGTTTGTATAAGGACTCAGATTTTCAGCTTGAGTATTAAGTAACAAAGACTAGAGCGTGAACTCCATGAAGAAAGCTTCTCTTCCAAGAATGTTCTTTTTATAGTGAAAAAAATAACTGTAGAATTTTAATAATAAAAAGTTGAAAGATGTAATTTTCTTTTGAAAAAATTAATTAAATCAGATTTCACTTTCTCAAGTGCTTAAGCCATAATTGGATTTGTTTTCTAGATAGTCTTCAAGTTTTATAGGATAGATAAGAGTTTAATTTCAGATGTATATTTAAAAAACTAAAACTATATTTTCTCTTATCCATTGTAAACAAAATTGTGCAAATGTGTCCTTACTTCTTTGAAGATCATTTCTAAATAATCCAACATTAAGATAAAATTAGGAGAGAAAAACGAGTTAATGCTTTGTGGGTACAAATCCCAGTAATTTATTAAACCGGTGATCGTATGCTTTTGGATGTTTATTCACAACTTCCCAAATGGTTATTTTAACACATTCACTGCATGTGTTTAACCTCCTCCATCTAATACAGAGGATAGATGCTTATTAGTTTAATACTATCCTGTGTAAAGAACAAACTCTTCTAGTCAGAAGTCTAAATGCATTCCTCCTCCATTTCTGGATTTTGTCTTTTTTTTTTTTTATTTTACTGAAATCTTGCACAGCTAGAGTCCCACCTAGGAGGTCCTTCACGCTATTAAAATATCTGCAGTTGGGCTCTGTTCACTCCACCAAATAGTCCCAGCATTTACACATACAAGTCTTGATGCTATGATGTCTTTATTAAAATACGCTTTATCCTGCACTGTCAGAGCCCTTATCTTTCACGATCTTCAAATATATACTAAAGCTAGTGTCTTCCTTCAGACTCTTCCCAGATAATTCCTATGGTGAATCAGGCTTGCTTTTTAATCAAGATAGTTTATCTTAATACTGGCAGGAAACCTTTTTTTTTCCCACTGACAGCTGAATGTTTGAATTTTGTACAGGGTACTCAAAGAATGACACTAGGAGTTAAGGAGTTAAGAAATTAACAAGCAATCAATTTAAACAATCTTTCTGTAGGGTTTGTATACAAATTAATCAAAAATACAGATAAGCGCAGAAATAGTGGTCTGATGATGTATTACTGGAGATATATTGGCTATGAAGGTGTTTGGTTACAAACTACAGATTTATTGCTACGTGGATACTAAGATATTAACCTTAAAAACAGTGCATTACAACTCAGTGCACCTCAAGAAGACTCAATATTATAGGCAGTTTGCTCTGAATTCCTCAACAAGCTTCTGAAAAAGCCAGTAGAGTATCTGAATTTTACTTCCCATACACATGATTTCCTACTCAGTGCCACATTTCAACTCATTATGTGACTGTGTATAGAGCATTTATCACTGATTTCCTTTTTTTGTCTCATGATGAGTGCAGAACCTTATTAGAAGTATTTTTGTAATGAAAAACCAAGGTGCAAATTACTGATAGATGGAGAAATCAAATACAGCTACTATAAATTTTAAAAGTTAACTTGTAGCCAGAAGGCTGTATTATCTTAAATTGATAATGGACCCATAATAGTAAATGAGAGAACTCATCACATCTAGGGAAGTTATTAAGAAATTGAGGGCCACCACAACAGAGAAGGATACATAGCAAAATAAATATGCCCTTCTTGAATGATCTACATAAACATCTGTTCACATACAGAAAAGCAGCTCTGTCACAGCAAAACCATAAATCACACTTGTCTATTTACTAAATAACCTAACTCAGACCGTGAAGGGATCACTGCCTAGCAACGCATAAGCGACAGAATAAAAGAAATACAAACAGAAAAGGCCTTCGGGAATGTTTGCTTGTATCATCTTCACTAGCCTGATAAAGAATTTCTAGCTGTTCAAGCAAACAATTTTATGATAATACCAATATTAATATTCTCTGCAGTGAAAGTCCTGTTGTAACAGTTCACATCCAATGATTACACTCGTTTTTAACTGCATGAGAATACAGTTCCTGGTGGGGCTAGAACACACAGGAAATGTGGTAATCAACAAACAAACTGAGCGTAACACAACAAAGGGCAAACATGTCTGAATATGGATCTGTACACATAGCCAAGGTGCAGCAAAAATGTTTTCATTACTTGGCAAAGTAAGCGAGTGGAATTGATTTAGGAAGCAGCAGGAGCTTAGAGCTATGTTAGATCAAAAATCACTGATGTAAGAGCATTACCCCCTGCATCCAGAGACAGCAAATCTTAAACAGAATCAAAATTAATCTGCGTTCATCATTAATGTTATGGACCACTCCAAAGAGTATAATCCATTTTTATCTCTAGATACTAACGGACAAGACGACTTGGTGAACCAGAGCAATGCAGCATAACAGATCAATCTGGACTATCACTTTCTTTGGTTGATGACGCATAAATCAACTCTATGCAAATGTTTTTAAAAGATCATTAAAACACAGTGCTTTTTGTGAACTTTTCAATCATTTAGTGTAGTATTTTAAAACATATTAACATAATATAATTTCAATATAAAATATTAATTTCCACATACAGATTATTTATCAAAGATTCTCAGTCCAAATTTCTACAGACATACGGAAGCGCAACGAGCTGACTGGAGATAGATTACCAGCAATAATATCTGATGTTTCAGTCTTGTTCTCCTGACCACTAATTATTTAAACAAATTTGACCCGACTACATTACCAGTAAGCATTTAGGTCAGGTGAAACTTGGGGAAAAAAAATACAAAGGCCATTCTGTGCAGCAGCGCTGCTACAACGAGAGTCCTTTGTCAAAGAGAATTTAGATTCAGATTTTAAAAACCCTGTTTTGATTTTTCTGCTACCAGCCAGAACTTCTCAATGATGTCGTTTTCATTAGGGTCGTTATCTGCACTAGCCGTGTTTTCTCTCCTGCGTGACCTGCAGGGACTGCTCGGTCTCCTGACGGTCAGCACCCATTCCAGGGTGGACCATACAGACGCCGTGGTGGCCGCTCAACGCACAGCTCGGCAGCAGGGACCGAGTGCCTGCGGTTCCATGTCCTCCCTTCCCACGCACGCTGGCTCCTCCAAGGCAAAAAGCAGCAGTTTGGTCTCATGGTCCAGGCTGGCCTACAGACACTGTGGCTCGACAACCACGATGCAAACATAAAAACTTCTACCAAGAATTGCTTCTGATTACTCCAAGTTTTCTGAAATACCTTCTTTCCATAATTAAGAAAGTTTTCCTTGTTTCTTTCTCACTACTGTGTTTTATTTTCTAAGACAAACATTTAGTAAGCCTACAAAACTTCTTGCCAACAAGAAGCAGCTACATCTGTTAAAAGATTCCATGTCAGAGGAAGGAGAAATTGTTATGGACACAAAGACTTCTGATGCAACAGAAAGAAAAGAGAAGATGTAAGAGGACTTAGATCTGAAAAGCCTGTAGGAAAAATAATTAACTACTAGCCAGTGAAACTTTTTCTAGGGTTACACTTGAAAGCATTCTTTTTTTCCCTAACGATGTTCCCCAGTGTCTCCCTCTACATAACTGGCCATGTATGTGTAGAAGAAGATAGTAAGTGTGGGGTTTTTATTATTTCTACAATTCTGGAAGATAGACTCCTTCCCTTTATCCCTCTCTATCACCTAAAAATGTAGCTGCTGCAAGAAATCTGTACGTCCAGGTCACCACACCTTAATGTCTGAAGGGAAGGCAGGCAAGTGGGAGGGAACTCCTTGCAGCAACTTGCATCAACACATAACTAAGCTTTCGGGCTTTTTCTTAAAACCGAAGAAATGCTCCTTGTTCTTCAAGGCCAGCGCATGGAACAGAATTTTATTTAAACAGGGGCACAGTTATTTGGGATGACAGGAGTGGATTGAGGGGATTTCGTAATGATGTTCTAATTCTCAGGAAAAAATGCTTTAAAAGTATAAGACAGATTAAAGCCAACTCAAGGAGAAAATGAGCATTCAAATTCTTCTGGAAATGCAAAAAAAAAAATAGCAGAAATATGAAAGGATGGAGAAGCAGGCAAAGATAATTCTCTTCAGAACTTTTTTCCTTGATCTATAATAAAGGGAAGGAGAGGGAAATAATGAGATTAGGCATCTACATGAAGGCCTAGAATTAGACAAAAATAGTGGAACTTTTAGCAAAAAAGAGTCTGGTGTTTAATAGAAAGAACAAATCCATGCAGAAGCCTGCAAAAATCTCTGCAATGACAGTCAACAGTGCAGGGGGGTAGGAAAGCTTTCCATGAAGCCACAAATAAAACCTCCTTTAAACCTACTCTGGTTTCAGGAAAAAAACATCTAGAAAGTACAGCTTAAAACTTGGACTTTAGTCTCAGAGTAGACAAGTGATGTTTGCAGTATGGCGTGATCGATACGTCATGACATCGCGCAGGAACTCAAACACTTCTGCAATCCATTAAAGACTAAGTGCAGCATGATTGTGTAACACCAACATCTGTCCAACGTACGCTCAGGAAGCCTGCCTGGCTTTTCTGGGTGTAAAACAGTGGCATCCATTCCTTCTCATAGTTTACATAAAACAGCTCAGTCATTGTAGATTTGGGAGAGGGAGGGGAGAGGAGTCTTACTTACTGCACCAGTACTGACCCATAATTTAAAATACTTTTTTTCAAGACAGTGCTTTATGATAAGCCCTTTGAGGAATAACATCACATGCAAATAGTTGAACATTCAGTGGGTAATATCTGCTGATATTACAGTCCGTTTAGCTACAAAACGAAGTGCACCGTTTGTCCCTGGGATCCCACGCAGCAGCTTAGCAGGCAGGCCAATGCGCCAGATGGTAAATATACTGTAATATCAGCAAAGAGCGAATCCTGTCTCAGCATTGTTTCCAACATTCTACATTACAAAAGCTAAGTGGTACATGAGTCAATCTCACAAAGATTTGTTTCAAAGTACAACAAATAACTACTTGCAGAATCTGTCTTCTGTTTTACAGCAAAAGCTGTCTTCAGCTTTGAAGCACTGGCAACAAAACAGGCCACGAGCTTCTACGTGGTACACATCCATGAGGCTCCAGAGGGAGGGGGAGAGGGAGTTGGAAAGCAGCTTATCTAGGTTTAGTATGACAATTACTTTTACTTCAGGGCAGATTTTAGAGCATAAATTAAAGCAAACCCAAAGATGTTCAAGTTTCAGAGCATGATGACTGACAAGGAGCATGACATATTTATAAAAAAGAAGAAAAAGGAGCCTGCAGTCTAGAAGGGAAGCACAGTTAGATGCACAATAGGAGTATTTCTAAACCATAGAGTAGGTTCAGGAATTTGGCTCCGTTTCTCTAGAACCCCTACATAACTCCTCCATTAAAACGATGTTGTCGCTCCGTAAGCAGCACTCTGAAAAAGCTCCATGTTTTGAACTGCAATGTCTCTGATACTTCCTCACTCACAGCATAGTTTCCTCTCATAAACAAACTAGGGACACATAGCCTAGATGAGATCACTATGAAATGGAGGGCACAGTCATCTGAAGCATATTAAGAGTTACCAGCAGTTGACAATTAAACTGAGAGGGCACCCTAGCTGAGGTCATACAGAAGCCAACCATTAATGAAGTTTTACTTGATATTTTCATTATCTGCTTGCATGATGAAGTAACAAGGATTTCTATAATCTACAGCTTACTTTTTGGGAAGGCAAACAATTTGAAGGGCAAGATCAGAATTCGAAGCCATCTCACTTTGGAGATCAGATAGAAACTAACAAAATGAAAAGAACTACGCTTAAGAAAGCAAAATTAAATACAGAGATGACAAGTATGTTTTCTACAGAACAAATGCCTAGACATTTTTCAGGGGTTTATAGCAACCACAAACTTAATACAAATAATAATGCAACGCTGTTACGAAAAGAACTACTTCAAGATATCAGGCTACAGCAGAGCCTCTACCAGCAGGCACCAAAGGGCTGAAGCGCACCCACTCAGCCTAGATACAAGACACCTGGGAAGCCTCATCAGGTCGATGTGCTGGAGCTATAAATGCCAGCTGATGTGGCACTCAGGTTTCTTGAAGCAGAAAATGAGTACTTTTTTTTTTTCTTTGTAGTCTTTGAGGAAGAGAGTAGCTCCACAAGACTGACTCTTTGACAAACGAATTCTGTTCAGGGAATAAGATTTAAAAATTGGTAAAAGGTAAATGATAAAGTAATGTACTGCGACGGAAGTTTATTTTATGCAAGAAGAAAAGAGGTAAGAGTAATAGCTTTAAGAATAACTGGAAGTAGTGGCCTCCTAGCACATGATGCTTTCAGAAGCTGCTATTTACATGAGCTATGTGTGACAGTATGGCTGTGTAATATATGGGGGATAATTATTCTGCTCTACTTGGTGCTGATGAGTCCTCCAGCTGAAATATTATCTGGTCTCTAGTAGTGAGCTGTAAAGCACACAAATTGGAGAGACTCCAGAGGAATGCAAGAAGACCAAGAGACTTAATCTATAGTAAAGGCTGAATAATTACCCTTATCCCTATTAAAGAGAGATGGCTGGGAGCAAGGAATGCAAGTATCTCAAAATGTTCTTAGAGAGCTGTGACTAAGACAGCAATATATTGATTACACATACTGAAGACTTAAATTAGACACTAGGGAATCTTAACTTGAAAGAATAACTAAGCACTTGAGTGGGATATCTAGAAAAAACAGAATTCCTGCTGTTGGAGAGTTCTGAATGCAGTAGGAGAAAATCTGCTAAGCAGTTGTCTAGCTATATTTAACCCTACTTCAAGTGCAAAAGAATAATCCTGATGCTCCTCTCAGCTCTATACTTCTGTGTAGTCTAAAGATTAACATATTTGACATTACTACGTGAGTGACTAACGCAGACTTAAACAATACTTTAAAAAATTCTACTCCTTAACAGTCACCTTAAAGATACTCTGTGTAAGTAACTTAGATGTAGACTCCCGGTTTAAGTAAAAGCCCTTGCCTAAAAAACCTGTACAGCTGCTAGGTGTGTTGACAAAACTATTGGAAGGCCACTCACAAACCCAAAGACCCAATTAACAGGTTGTCTTCTCACACTCCCAGTCCATATACCCAAGGTTCTTCTCTACTGAAGAGAGAATACAGCAGACAGTACTGCGTACTGCTATCATTGCTCTCACAAACTGGGCCCTAGAATCCGAGGGAGTCGGGGATGGAAATAAGGATGGCTGACCTTTATATCTTTACATTGCAAGCTATGTTAAAGTTTCATCTTCCTATTGCTCTCCTAAACACGAAGATCAGAAAATAAGATTCTCAGAATAACTCAAAACTCAGGG
>Ga0065711_1027881_pt1 | contig 45278 bp, 20 predicted proteins | sample Hoacrofraction12_FD_59098 | JGI IMG/M metagenome (GOLD analysis project Ga0065711, IMG submission 59098) | Hoatzin crop microbial communities from Cojedes, Venezuela - Epithelial fraction 12 v2 (version 2) | ecosystem: Host-associated > Birds > Digestive system > Esophagus > Crop | place... | reverse complement strand
GCGAGAGAATTTTACACCAATCATGATAAAAGGTATGTATGACTACAGTCACTCAAACTCCACCTTAAATGTAGAAAGAATATAAAAATAGCCAGGGAAATGGGGGATTTTTGGGAGAAGAAGATAACACTGTGAGCAAGTCAAGGGAAACTCCACCTCAGACTGGCTCTGACTACTGGGATCGGCCTACGGACTGAGGCTTGCTTCTCCCTACCTTGGGACGCCTTGGGTGAGACTTAAACTAAGCGCTTTTCTTGGAAATCTTAGAAATCTCTCTATAGAGTTACTCCCTAATGTTTATAGCCAGGCTGTATGTTATGGTTTGGCTGTGGCTGGCAACAAAAGCACCACACCACACTGCCGCTCCTCCCCCTGCCGGGGTGCGGAGGAGAATGGAAAGAAACAGGCGGAAACCGGTGGGTCAGGATAAAGGCAGTTTAACAGAACAGGAAACAAAGGGAACAGGAATAACAATGATGCAGATAAGGAGAAAAACACAACACAAACCGCACAACCCAAAGAGCCGCTCTCCCATACTGGTGCCGCACGCTCCCGAGCTGCGAAAGAGTTCCCGTCGCCCCGCTCCCCCCCACCGGAACCCAGCATGACGGCACATGGTATGGAATACCCTGCTTTGTTTGGCCAGGTTGGGTCAGCCCGCCCGGCTGTGCCCCTTCCTGGATTCCAGTGAAAATTAACCCTGTCCTGGCTGAACCCAGGACACTTTATTATTTACAATCTTTTCATTTGTTTTACACTTAATAACATCATATTTGCATGTGCTTCCTTGCAGACAGTCACTATCACCAGCATTTCAAAAAACCTACATAGCCGTTGCACAAATAAAACTGCACTGTTTAAGTAGCCAATTGTCACACTTTCTCACTGAATGCAACCAAACACATCCGTGCTAGCTCATGAGCATGACTGGACTGAAGGTGCAGACTGCTATTAGTGTATCCAGAAACATGGTAGTTTAATATACATATTAAACGCGACTCAACTGGTAGTGGTAAATTGGATATCACTCAGAATTTAAACCTAGCTGCACCTAGCCTCCCACTCCCGTGAAAAGAGTTAAAATGCAAGGGGTTTTTTTTTCTGCCAGATTAACGCAACAGGAGGTTTAGATTGGGTATTAGGAAAAATTTCTTCACAGAAAGAGTGGTCAGGCATTGGAACAGGCTGCCCAGGGAGGTGGTGGAGTCTTCATCCCTGGAGGTGTCTAAAAAGCACGTAGATGTGGCACTTCAGGATCTGGTTGAGTAGACATGGTGTTGGGTGGACAGTTGGATTTTATGACCTTAGAGGTCTTTTCCAACCTATGATTCTATGATTCTATGATTCATGAAGTTCAACAAAGCCAAGTGCAAGGTCCTGTACCTTGGGTCAGGGCGAACGCAATCACAGATACAGGCTGGGTGGAGAATGGGTTGAGAACAGCCCTGAGAAGAAGGGCTTGAGTGTGTTGCTGCATGAGAAGCTCAACATGTCCTAGCAATGTGTGCTCACAGCACAGAATGCCAACCATATCCTGGGCTGCATCAAAAGCAGTGCGGCCAGCAGGTCAAGGGAGGTAATTCTGCCCCTCTACTTTGCTCTGGTGAGACCTCACATGGAGTCCTGCATTCAGCTCTGGAACCCTCAGCACAGGAAAGGCACTGATCTGTTAGAGCAGGTCCAGAGGACAGCCACGAAAATAAGAGGGCTGTGTAGAAGACCACTACAAACTGGTTTTGTCTCGACATTGCCATTATCATCTCTTGTTGACCTCTGGAAAGAAACCGTCACAACGACCTGCAGGAAAGCGCTTGCGCACAGAGTAGCCTGTGGATGGGCAAGAATCGACTTGTCTAAGCAGGCAGTATGCATGGCAGGAACTGCATGTATGTGGACATGCTCTGCCCATGCGCAAATGCCCCTATAAAAGGGCAGCACGTGGTCCTCACCACCCTCTTGCTCTCCTCCTCACCACCTGGCTGCTGGGCTCTACTCTCGCTGGGGCTCCACACCTGCACAGAGACTGAGCTGACTGGACATCGCTGGACATCGTCGAATCCGTGTTGGTGGTAACTGATCCTCTCCCCCCGCACTTCTTTTCCTCGCCCGCTGGGGTTTTTCCGACTTTACCATTTTTTTTTCCTGTCCTGTCTTCACCCCCCCACCACTGCTGTCTCCGCCAGACCTCCGATTCCCGGTTCACCGAAAATAAAGTTTACAAGGTTGCACGGCATATGACTGCATTTGCATCTTAATCTCGTCTCCTGGGATCGCATCAAAACCTCCCTGATATCAGATCAGGACAGGCTGGAACACCCCTCCTACAAGGAAAGGCTGAGAAGTTGGGGTTGTTCAGCCTGCAGAAGAGAAGGGTCTGTGGAGACCTCATAGCAGCCTTCCAGTACTTGAAGGGGGCCTACAAGCAAGATGGAGAGGGACTTTTTGCCAGGGCACGGAATGATAGGACAAGGGGTAAAGGCTTCAAGCTGAAAGAAGGTAGATTTAGGTTAGATACAAGAAGAAAATTCCTTGCTTTGAGGGTGGTGAGGCACTGGAACAGATTGTGCAGAGAAGCTGTGGATGCCCCGTCCCTGGAAGTGTTGAAGGCCAGGTTGGGTGGGGTTTTGAGCGACCTGGTCTAGTGGAAGGTGTCCCTGCCAATGGAAGGGTTTTGGAACTAGATGATGTTTAGGGTCCTTTCCAATCCTAACCTATGATTCTGTGACAAGATTCTTGCTTCTAAACAGCCAGTAGCAAAGTGATGGGAATACTCAGAAAATCTCGACATTTTGGTCAGAAACTGAAGAGAGAGTATGTTTCTACCAAGCTCTTTGACAAGGGTTTCAAAAGAAACAAAAGACTTTTGTGAATCTCTCCATCTCAGTTCCCTTGTCATTATGTGTTTTTGGGGAACAGGGAAAGGAAAGCAACAGAATTTTGCATCTTACTTTTGTGCAGGAAAGCACTTTGCACAGAATTTTGGATGAAAATTTCCCAACTTTTTTTGAAAATCACAAAAGCGAGGTATTTCTGTATGCACTAGAAATTGCAGTCCAAAACACTTCCTTTCCTACAATAACATACAAAATATACTTTTGTTACTGTGTCACTCTCCTATTTTTTGCAGCTATGACTCTTCTGTTTTTATTTTTACCAGTAACATATTGACTGCTCTTTCCAGCTAGCACATAGTTCTTCACATTAGCTGTGTCTACAGGCTGTATTCTGAAGTAGCTTCTCTGTTTTAAGGAATACATCCTTCCATATGTGTACAAGAATTAATGCAAAATCTTACAAAAATCTTCCCTCTCTCCTTGTAGCCCCAGTAGACAAAGGAGAATTGGCTGAGAATTTATTCTCCAGCTTCATCTCCCAATTTTTCTCTTATCTTTCCATTAAGAATTAAAATAATAGAAAAATAAAAGGATATCTTTCTAATCAACCAAAGATACGGAAACACCAAAAGTGATCACAAAAGAACAAAATTGAAAACTAAACATTATACAAAACCTACACAATTACTATTAACAGTAAAGAGAAACAGTCTTCTGGATTTATTTTATGGTGGCATTCATAAGTGCCTCAGGCATTTGAAGGCAGTGTCTTTTAATTTTCTGTTTCTCTGCGGAGTGAAACATTTGACTTGGTAGTGCTAGTTCAACAGTTGCATTCAATGATCTTAAGGGTCTTTTCCAAAATCAATGATTCTATGATTCTATATACTAATGATCCCATAATGTATAATTTGTCATAGCTCGTTTTTCAGTTAATTCAGATTACTTCTTTGAACCTTAGTAGATAAGGAGATATCATCAACAGCACATCTGATAAGAGCTGTCCATCAAGGTTAGATTTTGGAAGACTGCTTCTCTTGTGCTGAAAATGAAATGCTCATAGACTTCATTTGTGTCTATTCACCCTTCTGCAACCCAGGACCATTGTAATTCTTCGGTGACCTTGTTCTTCTTGCTGGTTTATGTACTGCTTTCACAGAATCACAGAATGGTTGGGTTTGGAAGGTACAGCTGGAGGTGATTTTGTCCAACTCTTCCTCTTGAGCATGTCCACGTAAAGCTAGTTACTGACATCTTTTGAATACCTTCAAGGATAGAGACTCCAAAGCCTGTCTGATCAACCTGTGCAAGTGCTTGGTCACCCTCACAGTAAAAAAGTGATTCCTGATGCTAGGAGCAGCCTCCTGTGTTTCAGTTTGTGACCCTTGCCTCTTGTTCTATTGCTGGGCATCAGTAGAAAGAGCCTGGAACTGTCTTCTTTTCACCTTCCCTGCAGATATTTGTATACATTGCAAAGATTCTCCCTAGTCTGCGTTTCTCCAGACTGATCAGTGTTTCTGATAGCCTTCCGTCATCGGAGAGATGCTCTAGTCTCTTCAGAATCTTCTTGGCGCTTTGTTAGACTCCCTCCAGTACGTCAATGTCTCTCTTACTCTGGCAAGTCCAGAGCTGGACACAGTACTCCAGGGGTGACCTCACCAGTGTTGAGAGGAGGAGAGGAATCACCTCCCTCTACCTGTTAATGATACTGCTCTTAATGCAGCGCAGGATACCATTACCTTTCATTGCAGCGAGGACAAACTGCTGGCTCCTGTTCAACTTGGTGTCCACCGGGACCCCCAGACCCTTTCCTACCAAGCTGCTTTCCACCTGGACCATCCCGAGGATATACTGGTGACTGAAGTTGTTCCTCCCCAGGTCCACGACTTTGTGCTTGCACTTGTTAAACCTCACAAGCTTCCTGTCAGCCTGTTTATCCAGCCTGTGCAGGTACCTCTGATTGGCAGCACAACCCTCTGGTGTATCAGCTACTGCTTCCAGTTTTGTGTCACCTGTAAACTTCCTGAGGGTACATTCTGCATATTCATCCAAATAATCAGTGAAAATGTTAAACAGCATTGGACCCAGTACAGACCCCTGGGGTACACTGTTAGTTGCTGGCCTCCAACTAGACTTTGTTCCTCTCATCATCACCCTTTGGGCCTGGTTGTTCAGTCAGTTTTCAGTCCACCTCACAGTCTGCTCATCCAGCCCCATACTTCAACCTCTTACATACTCTAAGATGACAGACTTCTTAACACCACAAAGTATCAGCAGTTCTTCTCCAAGTCTATCTCTTGCCATACTCAAACGAAAAAAGAAAACAAAATGTTCTGCAGCCAACCTCTTAAGATTAAAACATCAAAAGATGGAAATGGACTGAGTCAAAACAGAAAATCACAGAGGTTATTTCGGAGTACATTATACTTCAGGTTGCTTTTGAGCCTGACTTGAGAAGAAATCCCATCTATGAGATTCTACCTAGAATAACTGGCAGCTAAATTTCTAACCAGAACAATAAATACAAATAATACCTTCCAAGCACAACTTCACATACTGCAACTCCACTCCTTAGCTTGGCACAAGCAGGAAATTTGTTAAGCTTTTAAGTTACTCTGTAACTCTGCCTTCTTAACTATAAATAAAACACAGGTCTGTGTCTAGCACAAAACAGAATGTGCCTCTGTTGTATTCTGACACTAAGGCCAAAGAGGATTATTCCACCCGTAGCAGATACAATATTCAGAAAGATGGAATATCACTAGGTTAGAGTGACATTATTGTACGCATCCTGGCCTGACTCCTGCATTGCAGTGCAACATATCCACAAATGGTTCCTGCTGTAGCATATCTTACCAGACTTTTATACAACTCCTTAGAGTCACGCCATGACACAACAAGATGCAAGAGAGAGAAAGTTCAGTAAAGGAGATTCTGACTATATATGAGGAATAAAATCTTGATTGGACAAGGCTCTGGGCAGCTAGATCTCAGCTTACACAATTTTGAGTGAGAGATTGGTCCACGGATATCCAGAAGTCTCTTCCAACCTAAATTATTATCTGATTCTGACAGATTCCACCTCTTTTCAGAGTTTATGGTACATTCAGTTTTTTTGTTGTTCATACTCCACACAGCTTATCCTGTAGTTTACTTGCTGATGTTTACAGTGACAGGTTTTCTCAGTCTCCGTAGTTGCCATAGACAGTCACAACTTAGACTGTCTTTCTCCTGTAAATGTTGTTCATTCACAAATCATAAGGCTGTCTGTACTACACAAGTAAAACCAAAAAAAGGGACAGTTGTTCAGGACCCATAGCCATCACTAACTTCACTGTGAGTCTGAACAATTCCTATTAAATAACATATAGTCTTAATGCTTATTCATCAGCTGGTTTTAGCCCAAAGATTTGTAATTATTCCTCTCCCAAGTAACTTCTCTGGTTTACAAATAGTTAATCTGCACGCAGTAATCTCAGATGAGCAAAGCCATCTTGTGTTCCAAATTTTAAATAATCAGTGCAAAGAAAGACACTTATGAAGCAGATTTCTAATATTGTATAAGGAATTACAAACATATTAAATGGGTCATTAAATCTCACACAAGGAGGAAAAGGGAGGGCCATAAATATTAAAGCAATAATTCATTACATGGAATTGTCAAACAAGTGTCCTCTCTGAGCAGATCTCTATTAATAATGCAGAGGAGGTGCTGTATCTCCTGCAATAATCCACCCGGCATTTACTTTCCCACCTGAGTCTTTTTTGACGGGGATGATTATTGTCTTGACTGTAGGGAATGAAAACTACAGGCAAAACCTATTGTAAAATGAGGTTAACGTTATGTAAGAAATTAACTAAGACAATGGGATTTAAAAACCAAGATGTAGTATTTAATTCCACGTGGTAGGGAAGGATTTTGATCCCTAGAATTTCTCATATCAAGGATAGTTAAATGAGCTATGCAAGACCTTTATCAGTTTAAGAAAAGAAACCAAAGAAGAGATGCTTCCATGTGGTAATCCTTCCTGAGCGTCTTCAGGTTGTCATTAAGGAGAGGAGAGAGAAACATGATTCGTGACTTCCATTTGGAAGCAAGGTACAACAGCTCCTTCTTGATCTCAGGTACACAATCCAACAACAGCTGAGAGGGAATGGGGGGTGAAGGGTATCAGCTCTAGGAGGAGAAGCACAACATAGCTTGTCACACTATGAAAACCTACTTCGTATCTTAAGTTCATCCTTCTTATCTTAAATTCATACTTCTTATCATGCTTAAATGTAAAATTAAAACTAAAATCTATTTCTGTGAAAGTCTGGAAAATATGGGAGACATCCTGAAATCATTGCAGAATTTTTTCAAAATGGGTTCTGCTAAGACAAATCTTTCTTGATTATTTCAATATTTCTTCCATCTGTCAAAAAGTATTCATATTTACATACAGCTGAATCTCTTTCATTACATCTTTCTGAATGAACGGAGCTGCATCTGAATCATTTTCTAGGTTAATCATATCTTTGGTTTTCAGTTTGTAAAATCACACAACATTAGTGAATAATAAAAGAAAAAACCTATTTGGTGTAATCCCAAAATATAAATGAAAGGAAAAAAAATCACACAGGGCATTCAACCCAACACATGTTACAAAAAGATCATGCTACATGAAATTAGATCTGATTGGAAAGAATGTTCGATTAATCCTGTGTGTTAAATACAGTCTGTTGGTTGAGGTATGCAGTTTGGCAACTGTACAGAAGCCCGAAATTTTGCTAATGGACAGTGTTGCGGTATGTCATAGAAACAGCGGTTTTTACCTGTAAAGTTTCCACTCCCCTCTGTAGGCTAGTGTCCTTTGTCACTTCATAACACCAAACTTCATTTCCAGTTTAATTAAAGAATAGTAATTCTATAATGGAAGACATACGATTCTGAAGTATTCACTTCATAGAAGAGAATGGGGCAACAAAAATGTCCCTAAGAATTTTAGATTTACTGTACAAATAAAGAAGACACAGATAGCACAGGGGTTTTTTAAAGTGTCTTTTTTTTACAGATTTTAAAAGCTGTGGAAAAATTAGAAGCTTTTCACAGCAATTAATTTATTGAGAGAAAAGTTTCTACAGTAAATGTTTAAATCTTGCATACATTCAATTGATTTTAAATACACGAGTGAAATGCAGCATGCCAAAATTCTGACTGGTGAGCTATGTTTTGGGGGAGAACCCATTATTATGTCCTTCCGTTTTATTAGTAAAAGCATTTGCAACTGAAAGCAAAAAAAGAAAAATGGTGAGAGCTGTATATAATGTAGATGAATGTAACTCTAGGTCTTTCTGATTTTTCAGCACTTAACTATGACAGTGCTCCTACACAGTTGTGACTATAAACTTTCAAGAAGTTTGTTTAATTACATACTCTCTACATTAAGTAGAAGTAGTCATTATTTGCAGACTATGACTTCCTTTCAAGGTTATTTTAGGGACTTGGAATTAAAGAAGTGTCCAGACACACAAACTGCCTTGGTATTTCACACCGACATGAATTAATGAACCTTCAGTAACAGAAAATTTAGTATGTTCAGAGTTGAATGTAAATGCTAAATGGTTGCTTAGTAGAATACTAACACATTTCTTCTCTCTATCTACCTCATTTCTCCCCTTCTTTTCTACTAGACCATAAGGTGATTATTAGTCACTTGAAGAGTTTGGGAAAAATTAGCTGCTGGTTAATGGACCTTTAAGCACCTTAACATACTCAAATTAGCAATAATATGGTCGTATTTAGTAATGAAAGTATCCATATGTCCATATACTACAAGAAATATGTCCGTAACGAGATAGATGTTATTTAATCCTCAAGTAATCTCAAGGTGTCATAAGAGGATAAGATGCTGAAATAACTTTTTCATTAGGCACTTATGGGGATTTCCTCATAATACTCTGATTTTAAATTGTTCAACATTAATGGTTAGATTGTCCATCTTTCATATTCCTGAGTTCTTACTCAGGAAAATGATTCTATTTCAGCAGTATTTCTCATAGGCAAGAAAAAATTAACAGAAATTTAAAAAATCATAAACCTTGCTAGCTCAAATATTATAGTTTCCATCAAATACTCCAGTTAGAGCGTGAACTTGAATCTCTGTGAGGAAATCTAGCTGTACCATGTAAATTGATGAGCAAGTATTTTAGAATAAAGATCTTGAACACCAGATCGGTGTCAAATAGATGAACATTACCGTTCAGAACCTCTATTTCTAAACCAAGAATATTTAATCTTACCATGAGAAAATATGCAACAAAGCTAATGTACTGTCTTGTCAAATATCCCTTATAACGAGCTCAAGTTTTTCACTGCGGACCAGCATAGAACTTTAGATTCTTCAGCCACTAGCTAGTTAAGGATTATTTAAATTGTTTGCCGCTACCATGTTAGAACTTAATTGTATGGGGCCAGTTCTGGTTAATATCTTTATCAAAGTTTTGGATGAGGTGATTGAGTGCACACTCAATTTGTAGATCACAACAAATAGGGCAGGATTATCGATCTGATTGAGGTTAGGAAGGCTCTGCAGAGGGATCTGGACAGTGTGGATTGATGGTCTGATGCCAGCTGTATGAGATTCAACAAGGCTAAATGCAGAGTCCTGCACTCTGGTCACCCATGTAACCCCATGTAACACTATAAGCTTGGGAAAGCATGGCTGGAGATCTGCCAAGCAGAAAAGGACCTGGGGGTGTTGGTCAACAGCCACCTGAATATAAGCCAGCAGTATGACCAGGTGGCCAAGCGGGCCAAAGACATCTTGGCTGGTATCAGGAATAGTGGGCTTAGCAGGAGTAGGGAGGTGATGGTGCCATTGTACTCAGCACTGGTGATGTGGTATAATGGTGGACTTGTGTGGTATTGCAATACCCTCCCCACCCTCACACCTGGCTATCCCAAAACCAGCTGGCATTATATTCTTGCTAACCCTACAAGAAAATATACCTGGTATGACTGGTCATACCTGGTGCGCCAAAATTAGCCAGCGTTGTATTCTTGCTTGCATTGAAAGAGTGGATAGCTGATGCGTGTTTTGATTTCGCCTGGATAAATTTCAGGTGCCCACTAAAACTGCTCTATCACTCCCCCTCCTCAACTGGACAGGGGAGAGCAAATATGACGAAAGGCTCGAGGGTCAAGATAAGGACAGGGAGAGATCACTCACCAATTACTGTCATGGACAAAACAGACTGAACCTGGGGAGAAAAGGGAGTTTAATTCATCACCAATCAAATCAGAGTAGGATAATGAGAAATAAAACTAGATTTTAAAACATCTTCCCCCCACCCCTCCCTTCTTCCCAGGCTCAGTTTCACTCCTGTTTCTCTAACTCACCCCTGAGCGGTGCAGGGGGATGGGGAATGGGGGCTACGGTCAGTTTGTCACATGTTGTCTCTGCCTCTCCTTCCTCCTCAGGGGGAAGATTCCTCACACTCTTCCCCTGTTCCAGTGTGGTGTCCCTCACATGGGAGACAGTTCTCCACAAACTTCTCCAACGTGAGTCCTTCACACGGGCTGCAGCTCTTCACGAACTGCCCCAGTGTGGATCCTTCCCGCAGGGTGCAGGCCTTCAGGAACAGGCGCTCCAATGTGGGTCCCCCCCAGGGTCACAAGCCCTGCCAGCAAACCTGCTCTGGCGTGGGCTCATCTCTCCACAGGTCTGCAGGTGCTTGCAGGGGTCACAGCTTCATTCAGGCATCCACCTGATCTGGAGTGGGGTCCCTTCCATGGTCTACAGGTGGATATCTGCTCCACCGTGGACCTCCATGGACTGCGTGGGGACAACCTGCCTCACCATCATCTTCATCACAAGCTGCAAGGGAATAGTCTCAGCACAAACATTTCAGGAGCCTCCTCCCCCTCCTTCTTCACTGACCTGGGTGTCTGCAGGGTTGTTTCTCTCACATTTTCTTACTCCTCTCTCTTGACTGCCATCTCCCTGCAGTTTTTTCTTCCCCTACTTAAATATGTTATCACAGAGGCACTACCACCATAGCTGACTGGCTTAGCCTTGGCCAATGGAGGGTCCGTCTTACAGTCAGCTGGCACTGGCTTTATCAGACACGTGGGAAGCTTCTCACAGCTTCTCATAGAAGCCACCCCTATAGCCTCCCCTGATAACAAACCTTGCACACAAACCCACAACAGTGTGACTAGCCATTTCTCATGTCCCTGAATGAGGGCAGTGAACTGGGACAATTTGGCACTTTCCTTGTCTTTGTACGAGAGCAGTGAGTTGGGTTGATCAGGTATCCCCTGATCGCACCTGGAACCACTGGTGCCTGCAGTTATACCTGCCTGCAGAACTTCACATTTTGGATGGTACTGGAATTGTATAGTTACTGTCTAAACATCAGGATTACATCATGTGGATTTGAACAGGAGGGAAAAATACTAATGCCAAAAGTCAAGCATCTTGAAACCCTATAGACAGCAGTACTGAGGAAGGCCCTTTGTGCTCTTTTGGTCTGCAGCAGACTGCACCCAGTAACACCCTCTGAGTGGGACACTTCTCAGAGTATCTCAAACTCTGTCAGCATCACCTGGGCTGATCTCCCTGAGAGTCAATCTTTGCCCGTTGAGAAATCACTTGAGTATTTCACTGAGCTTGAGGGGAATTTTTGAGTGAATGTGTGTGCATGTGAATCGGTTCAAAACATAACATTCTTTACTGTGATTGTAATAGCAAATTCACCTTAATCACTTAGTAAATGTTAAGGTAACCTTTGATGAATAGCTGCTTAATTTCTGTGATTCTCTCTCTCTTTACACTGTGGACACACAAACATATTCCTTAGACATAAGTTGTAGTCCAAGGCCAGTTCTGGATCCAGACACATCTAGGCTGCTTTCTGAGAAAGAGTTTAGAAAACAAGGGGGTCCCATCCAAAACTGGTGTCTCCCTATCCCCTTACATTTTATTGCACTCTGTACAAATCATTTTCCATACAAAACCCATTTTGATATTGTATTCAATTGATTTAAAACATAGTAGAATGAACCTTGCCAATGAAGTTTGTAAGATCACATTTTCTAAATTTTCAGTAAAATCTTTTCTTGCGAAAACCTTTGAGAGACCATTTAAGCGACCTAACCACTCATTGGTGACAGCCTGGCAGTGTTAAGTTTATGGTTGGGCTCCATGATCTTAAGGGATTTTTTTGATGTAGATAATTCTATTCTTTGATTCTAAGATATGTAGGGAGAAAAAGAAAGTAAAATGAGAAGACATTTCTTTAAGTACTGACATGTTAAAGGCCATAGTTAGCCACCTGATAGCTCCCCAGATTTAAACTGAATTTCCTATTTGATCACAGGAATCAAAATTCTGTGGGGAAAAGTGCAGAAAGCTCTGTTTATTATATGGTATATTTTTGATTTTTAGAAGAGCACAGCTTTCCTTCTGTGTTTTAACTTCAGTCTCTGTTGAAAGCTGTATCCTAAAGTAAGTGATGTTACCCTGTCATGTATGCATTATACAATCCACAAATTCCTCGTAATAGAAAATTTTCTTAGGCTTTATTGAAATTCATGCTCAGTTGTGCTACCTTTAGATTACTTTGCATCTTACATTTGCACTGTATTTATTCATTTGACCTCAAGGAATTAGGTGATTTTTGAATTAATTCCTAAAGCGATATTATATATATAAAGAAGGAGAAGCTACTATCTTTATGAGCTTTCAATATCTTGTCTATTAATACAAAGTGATCTAACACGCAGATTTCTAAAGATACCGTAAAGTGAAAAAAAGAAAAAGAAAATATTGTCAGTCAAATTAATTAAAACCATAAAAATCAGACTCATTTTTAAAAAGAAATTATCAAAAGTAGGCAGATAAAATTGCTAGGCACAAAATAGAGCGCCGTGCTGGAAATGAGGCACTCAGAACATACTTCTGAAGGGGATTAAGGTAGATAAAAGCTAACACAGAAGCACAGATGGAGAAAAGTCTCTGAAAATCCATGTATCTTGGTTTTGGTTAAAACAAAACCGATTCTCTTTTAGAGAATCTTCCTTACAGCGAAGTTCTTCCAAGTAACTGCGTTTTTCTGAAGCTGGCTGCATGTTTTATAGACACTGTCAACTCCAAAGCTGATAACACCTAATGTTTACAGTTACACTGAGGTAATGGTAGGAAAGAAATGCAGAAAAAAGCCCCTGTTTATAATTATCACTGTAGCAGTCAAGGTCAATGACAGATCTCGTCGGTCCCAAAACTGAGGGGTTGGAAAAGGTTGTACCTGTGGGGAGGAGCGGACAGGACAGGTGACCCGATATTGACGAACTAGGTATTCCATGCCATGCGCATCATACTCATTTTAAAGCTGGGAGATCACAAGGGTCTCACATTCTTCATCCATGGCTGCCTTCTGAAGAGAACCCTGCTTGTTGTTCTACTTGTGATCCTGATCCAGTTTCCAATCTGTGCATTCCTGAGTCCAGCACCCATCTACAGGCGAGGCCAGTCCAGGACTGCCTGGTGCTGCCTGGCAGCTGCTGGCAGGATGCCAGCTCTGTGAAACTCAGTATTGGTTTTGTATATTTTGATTTATTTCTCTTTTTATTAATATTATTAGTGTTCTTAGTGCTATTAGTAAAGCTGGTTTTATATTCAAGTTGTAAGTCTCTCTCCTTTTTCCTCCTTTTCCCTTCCTCTGGTGGGAGAGTGGGGGTTAATAGGGAGGATCTGTCACTTACTTTATTGCTGCCTTGCTTTAAGCCATGGCACCATGGAAATTCTTCCAATGAAAACAGACATAATCACTTTTCCAATATGGAATAAGCAGCTGAACTCCAGTAGAAAGTATTTCCAGTCAACATTTTAAATTACTCACCCTATCTAGTCACATTATTTTTTCCTTTACTTACATAGAAGAAAACTATGAGCTCCAAAATTGTTCTTTGCTTCATAACCACCTTATCCTCATTTGTCACTTACCCTCTTTACTGTGTTTCCAGTCCAGTTCACAAGAGAAAGGCTAAACACAAGTCATAGAACACACTGATCTCCGTCGGATTAGTCTTTCTTAGAAAAATAGTAAAAGCACAGGAAGAAGAATGAATGCTCTCGTTCAAATTTTAAGCTGTGCAGCACTGGGAGTTTCATGAGTGAGAGTTCAGTTCCCTCCTCCTGTCCACTTCCAAATGCAAAAGCAACTTACTTGCAAAGCTGAATCCAAACTAGTTTGCAATGAACAGTAGAAATAAGTGGTAGCTACTGATTGCAACATGAATCTATTTAAATCCTTTCCTCTCAAAATTATTCTTGGGCACTCAATGATGGCCTCTGGCGTTTAAACACCTTTCTGAGTAGCCACCAGTTAACATGTAGTATGTACTTGAAGATATTCTTGAAGGGAACACACACAGACTTAGTATTGCTTTAGGAGTCTGTTTAAGTTTCATCGCTCAAACCAAATCCTTAAGAGGTTGGTTATACTTTATTTTAAAAGTTCCTAAATTAAGTTATACCTCAGGATACAACTCCTTGAATTCATGAGTTATAATCAGAATGTACCAGTCAAATACTGTCACTGAGAAATTTACAAAATATTAATTCCATAATACAAGACCTCAGAAATCACAAAAAATATTTAAATTTAAGAGTGCAGTTTCTAAGACCGTCAAATTTTTGCGAATCTAGCTGTAACAGACTTCAACTATCTCAGTATCCAGCCAAATTACCTCAGAAGAGCATCATAAATGTGAGCCTTTTCAACAACGCACATAGCTGACCTTGTTTTGATCGACAGTTTTCTTACTTGTTGTTATGCATTAAATATTTAAACATTTTTCTTCTACTAAATTATTTTACCTTTTCCCTCCATCTTACTCATTTGAGAAAATAGCTACAGGACTTATTTCACTCTCTGCAGAAATACAATTCATTAATATTCTTACCAATAATTTGATTTGACTTTTTAAGAAGGATTACATAACATTTACAATTGATTTGGAAGCAGTCACCACTGCTTATACAATAGAAAAACATTATTTGCGTATTAAACCTTCAACCAGTATGAGGGGAAATAAAGTGGTTGAAAGTTAATGTCTGTATGGTGTACAAGGAAAGACTGAAAGGGATTCCTAATCTTTATTAGAGATTACTAAAGCATTAAGAAAAACACAAACATCTCTCTGACATATTATTAATGAATTTAAAGAATCATATTCTCTCACTGTTGTTTAATGAGAAATTCTCAAGAGTTTTAATGGATAGTTCTGCTTGAGCTTTTGCTTTACATTCTGGTTTCAGGATATTCTATAGCAATAAATACTGTCTGTACTAGTGTTCTTAGTATTACGTCTTCACAAGTATACCACAGTAACAATACCACTAATACTGACAGCAGAGCTTTAAGAATGAGAAATTCCTCTGGAATTTAAAACAGGTCTTTCCACTTCATTGCAAATTTATTTGGATCTTGGGTAAATTTCTTTTCCGCTCTCCATGTATATGATAAACAAATTTTGTCAATAAACAAATTAAATACTCACTTTCATTGCTTTTCTTCAAATAGTCCAATGGCAATTTACTATTTGTACATTCAGTTGCCCAAACCAGAGGAGTACTGGTAATATTTCTTGCATTTTTTCCAAGTGGTCTGTCAACTGCTAAATGTATTTCTGCTTTGTCCATGAGTGTGATACTTCTGTGTGCTGCAGTGGATTCCTCACGTCTCCTCTGCTGCAATCACGTAAAAAAACCATCTTCTGTGAGTCTGATGAATGCCAGGCATGGTCAGATGGCTGTGTTATGAGCAAAGCTACAAAGTTTTTCTTCTATGCTTCAAGTGGAGATTAAATCTCTTACATCTGTTTCATCTACTGTACTGATTGCAAGGTTGCATAAAGCACAGGAGTTAGCTCTCAGGTAGTCAGCTGCAGTCCTGGAGGAAGCCTGGGGCAGTTAAGAGGTGAGCGTGTCTGTGTGACAGTGCAATCCTCTGGGTGCTGCAGGGGACAAATATTTGCCTGCTGGTGTCAATTCACAGACTAGTTCTTGCTCTCTTCCAAACTTTTCCTTCTATTTTCTTTCCCATATCTCTCTTTTTATGTTGTCATTATACTTTAAAAACCTATTTTCTTTACCTTTTATACAAAAGATGAGCAGTGACACTGCGGTCATATTTGTGACAAACTTGCCACTTGAACCCTCTTAGAAGGCTGTGTGACAAGGAAAGCAGCCAACAATGACGCCTACTAAACTCTGTTGTGCTCATCTTACTGTCAGGTTTTCTGTGAGAAGATGAGGTCAGCACCTTCTTTAAAGTAAATTACTGGATAATGATGTAAAACTTCATGAGGCAACTGCAAAGCCTGAATTCAAGGTATCTGATGTTTAGATGACAACTGCAATGTTAATACAACTTTGGCCAGTCTGAAAACCTAAGGCACAAGTTCTGGTGAACCTGCACCTGCAGGGATTTGAGCCCTGGACTACTGGATCAAGTAAAAACTCTAGATGGACAGGAAACTGAAGGATCACATTTACTTTTTGTTTGTCTGCATCCATGAGAGCTTTCAGTAATTTTAAAACAATTCTGCCACTTTCAGTTTTTTGGGTCTGTGGAATCTTTTTTCTGAACCCCAAAACAATGTTGATTTTCAGGTCTCCGGCACTGCCTGGTGTGGAGCACAGACACTGCATAACATTACATAGTTTTGTAAGGCTAAACTTGAGTTGTCTTGACTTAGGGTGCAGATCTGGGTGCATGTGAGCTGCCACTCACCTTTAGCAAGATAACCTTGTGGTTGCTAGGACAGTTTTTCTTACAGGACTTAGACTGAATGTTATCTGTGAATGGTGTGGAAGAGGAATCATATTTCCACTGTCAGTTCTCCTTTAAGCTCCTTAAGCACAAATAACCATGAATTAAACCTCTTTATCCATGACATGAAAATATTAACTGATATCCAAAGGCCATGCTAACCCAGTTTAATTTGTGGGACATCTAATGGAATGTGATATCTGAAAACAGACTTTAAAAAATAGAAATCCCATCCCAAAGCTGGGCAAACCTTTTAGAATAAAAAAACAAAACAAAACCAAGCAAAACAAAACAAAACAAAGTAAAACTAAACAAATAATGGCCTTTGTTGATCTTTCCCATACATATTGTAATAGCACATACTATTTGATGTTCTTCCAAAGAAGAAAAAGTTACCTTTTTTTTTTTTTTTTAATTACATAAAGATTTTGTTCAGATAACAATTTTACCAGGGTTTCACTAAAATTGTTGAACATAGGCATCAGTGCATATGTATCCTAGTGGAGAAACTCTACTACAGAAGAACACATGGAATTCTGTATTTCAGTTTTGCTTGTCGTGTGATTGTGTACTCCTTGTCAGTCTTTATCAAAAAAAACTACCTATCTCAGTCATAGCATGTACACTGATGTTAGTGAATTCAACCTAAAAAAAGAGGACTTACTTAGGGTTGTTCAGTCTGGGAAGAGAAGGCTTCAGACAGGTATAATTGTTGACTTTCTTGTAAAACGTCTTGCAAGAAAGACGAAGAAAGTCTTTTCATCAGAGCCTGTATTGATAGGAGAAAGAGCAATGGTTTTAAACCGAAAAAGTGTAGATTTAGATTGGACAGAAGGAATAAATTTTTTACAATGAGGGTGGTGAGACAGTGGAACAGGTTGCCCAGAAAAGTTGTGGATTTTCCATTACTGGAAATGTTCAAGGTCAGGTTAAATGGGGCTTTGAGCAGCCTCATCTAGTGAAAGATGTCGCTTCCCATGGCAGGGGGGTTGGACTGAGTGATCTTTAAAGGTTCTTTCCAACCCAAACCATTCTATGATTCTATTCTATGAGTCTGTGTAGATATGCAAAACAATTTGTTACGAGGGAAAATACCCTTTGTTGTGATCTTATCTTGAGCATCCCTTATTACATCTCTTGTTATTCCTAATGTATTAAACGAGAGGTAATTGTCCACTGTTACTTCTTCCTTTCTTCTCCTCTTTGTCCTTCATAACAAATTAGCTAAAGTTACAGATAAGTAGAAGTGCGTCTAACAATAGTGTGTTGTTGTTTTTATACTTAAAAAGAGGAGTGCAAGTGCTGATTCATACCCAGACTGGCAGATTTATATGTAGAGTATGTCCAAAACCCCTATAATTTGAAGGATCAACAGTTAAAATGAACATAAACATAGCAGCAAAATAGCTTATCAAGTATGATGCAAAGACCAGTAATATAACTTATACTGAAATCCAGGGTCTCATACACTCAACATGTGGGTAGCCACTTCTTGTAACTTCATCCTTCAGGTGCCAAGATGAGAAGTCAGTGTCCTTGGACTGTTCTCTGTGTGACTTGCTACAGTCATGGATGTTTGTTTATTTCAGCCAAACTGTAAAAGCTGGGTACAAAAGGAGCGGGACAAAAAAAAGAAGGATGAGACTATATTTCCACTACATCTCCTCACCTCTTCAAGTTCTGCCTGGGGTACATTTCCATTAGACCAAAGCTGAGAATATTAAACCTTACCTAAATTACACATCTCAAGAAAGGAGATCAGTAAAGCAATAACAAATCCAAAGAACAAAACCATATAATGCATTGCTTTCATCTGTTTGGGTGCTGCATGCACCCACAGACCTGCGTAGTCCTTAGATGCCCCTTGGAGACACAAGGTCTCTGTTTGTGTGCAGTGAGACCCCAGCCCTGTCCCTCAGAGTTCCTGAACAGCCAACTGGGTGGACCCTGGCATGAGTTATTGCATTGCCTTGTCTGATGACCATGGAGCTGTTGATGGAATCTGTTACCGCCCCCATGCCTATCAGTTTTGGTGTCTCTGAGGCTGCACTGGCTTGTCCTTCTTCCTGGAGCAGCCTTCCTGGAGCAGCACTGCAGCAGTCTCTTGCTGATTCTTGACTACAACCCGCAGCAAACCATCGACATTTTTTCACTAGTCCTGGATACAAACTGGATGGGACAGCTCATCCAATACTTTAATAAATTGTTGTCTTTTAGAAAGCAGATGTATTTGTCAAACCACATTTCTGATCAATAATGCATTTGAGACACTGAAATACATTATTGTGGTTGTCCTTCAGGATAAAAAGATACTCTGATGAAGTCCTTGTGTTAAGGAAACACAATTGCTGTAGATAGGTGGTTGTTTAAGCAATCGGTATGATGTGTATTTAGAGCTATGTTGTCATATTCATGTATGTGAAAGCAAACACAACATGTAACTGAGTTTGTGTATTGGGTCTAGGTGCTTAGGTGTGGGCAATGGTGGGGCTGCAGGGGTAGCCTCTGTGAGAAGAGACCAGGGGCTGCCCATGCCAGACACAGACTGTTCTGGATGGTTTCAAATGGCTCCAAAACAGACCCGCTGTTCAGATGAATCTTAGTCCACCAGCCATTCTGGTGGTCCCTCTGCAAAAAACATGTTTAAGAAAGTGTAAATGATGCTGCACAGCAGCTGTGGGAGAGAGGACTGAGAAAATGTGAGAGAAACAGCCCTGTGGGAACCAAGGTCAGAGAATAAGGAAGGAGCAGAGATTCCACTGCAGCCCCTGTAGAAGACCATGGTGACATAGGTTGTCCCTCGTCTATGTCTTTGTTTCTCACTATCCCATTCTGTTTTTTTTAATTTGCAACAAATTAAACCAATTTTCACCAAGCTGAGTCTTTTTTGCCCATGATGGTAATTGGTGAGTGATATTCCTTGTCCTTATCTCAACCCATAAGACTTTTCACCTTTTTTTCTGCCACTGTCTTGCTGATGAAGAGGAGTGAGAAAGTGGTTTGGTAGGTACCTGGCAGCCAGCTAAGGTGAACCCACCACAGCTTGGCTACAAGCAGACCACAGAAAGAACATCTTTCTAAGAAGAAAGTGTTTTTTTCTGGTACACTGTTCTGCTGTTACTGCACACGAGTGTTTGTTTTCCCCTACTGGATGTCACGAATGAAAGCTTAAGCATTATGTGCGATAACCAAATGAATTGGTGATTTTCAGTGACCTAAGCTCACTTCAGATTTGTGCAATTTTAATGTTGCACCATCAGTCAAATACAAGTATTTCTTCCTTATTAATGTGATTGGTGAATATAGTTTTCTGGTTTATCTATCTTTGATTTCAGTAATTAACTGTTTTCTGAAATAGTGTTGGTTTTAAGCCTCCCCCCTCAAGGTTTCAAAATTCTCAACGTGCCTGAATATTTTGCCTGCATGTCTATAAATACTCGTTCTCAAGTATACATGTTGGAAACCATTAATAAGTTTTTTTAAACATCCAAGAAAGCAAACAGAAAAACATGTAGTGATTGCCTTCATTGTCAGTGATGATATAATAAATAACTCTTGCTCGCTTTATAAATGAAACAAACAAAACCTTAGAATTGTTATGGTTTTGGAAATGTGCTTTTTCCAAAATGCAAGACACTTTTTTTTTCGTAAAAACGAGTGGAGCCAAGAGGCATTTCTGAAAAGTGCATAAGTGTTAATGTAGTGGTTCAAAGAAAATAAATTTAGTGTCTACCCCATCCCTACTGATAGCAATCAGTGAATGAGGAGGAAAGTATATTATACTTTTCCCAGAAACAATGAGTTTTTGGACTTCTGACCCAGAGGCTGTATCTGGACTGTTATCTGTAAAGCACCCAGGAAATACATCCTCCAAAATTTTGTCTAATTACTACTGTTTGAATCTGTTTGCATTTCTTGCCTCTGCAGCACCTGCAACAGTCTTCCTTTGCCTCTGTAGATGCTGGCTTTGGAAGAAGAAATTTTCTGTGGGTTTGGTCAATGTTTGCTGTCGTGTAATGATTTGGGGTTCTTCCTTATTCCACTGTGAGAAATGCTGAATAAACCTACCTTCCTTGTTCTTTCCATACAGTTTTAACTTTTATCAACCTTCGCTTTTATCTCTTGAGTGACTTTCTAAGCTGAAGAATCCCAGTTCACTGAGAAATTTTTTTCATACAGAAACAGTTCCATTTTTTCATACAGAAACATCTTTCTCATGAGCTTTTTTCTCATAACATGAACATACATTGGGGTTTCAGGAACTGAGTTATCCAGTTACCAGTTACCCTGAAAGATTTTAGCCAAAGTGTTCTACTTCTGTAATAGAATATTTTTGCTTCACCAGTTTAAATGCAAATCAAGAGCAACGAAAGATCCGTGTTTGTAGGTTTTTTATTCTTGACATTTGAATTACTTTTCTCCTCTTAGGTGAAATAAAGCTTGTTTTAATATTTTGGATAATATATAACAACAATATACTTCACCAGTCCCTGAAAAAGAGGAATAAGATAGTTGTGAAACTTTTTCTTAGTAGGACAGTTTGAACTAGGTCAGGAGCTGCCTGCCCCACAGACATGCAGCTGTCTGCTTGCCCCTATACCATGCCCTTGTCCTGCTGGAGCATGGCTGTGGGTCCTACCATCACTTTCCTGAAGTGGTGACCCCCAGTTAGAAATTTAGCACCTGTTCAGAGTTAGCTATGAGGGATGACCGTGCAATTCCATTTCATTAGGAAAGTGGTTTATGAAAGGTGGCATAAGCTTCTTTACTGTTCCCTAGAAGAAATGGTAAACAGGTGAGGAGCCTCTATGTGCTCCCTGCTGCACAGACTTTTTTTTAGACTGACAAAAAAAATACTCTCTACCCATGTAGGACTCCCAATTTTCTTTCCTACCATTTTGTTTCCCTGAAACCAGCAGGGACAGTCACAGGCTAATAGTTTCAGAGTCCCGGCTCTAAACCCCATGGCAGCCTGAGTGGGTGGTGTTGAAGAGTTTAAATGTTTTTGTGGAAAGAAGAGGAAGTGGTCTGGACTTTTTTCAAGAAGATATTCAAAAATCCTCCACTTTCATGTGCCTGTAGAAGAATGCTGAAGTGGAATAAAGAAGATGTGAAGGGACTGAAACTGAACGGACAAGCACAAATGTCAAGGTTGATTTAAAAGCACATACTGTCATAGTGTGAGACAGAAGTTTAAGGAAAGGAAGACATGAAGTTTAAAACGTGCAAAAAAGTCAGGAGAGAAAGCAAGGGAGGTGTTCAGGAGGTGTTGTGGGTTGAGTAGGAGGGATTGACAGATGGGAAGGCTGCCATGCCTACTGGACCATTAGGAGGTGGTATGTAAGCAGACAAAGAACAAAGCAAAAGGAGGTTTTGCACTTCATGTAAGGTGCCTTTTAAATCTATATTGCTAATTTCTTCCACTACTCCACATCTATTCATTCTTTGCTAATTTCTTCCACTGCTCCACAGCCATTCATTCTTACCTATCCTTTGTCAACTAAAACTGTAATTTTTATCCTTTTTATTTGTTACAGCTTACCTGTCTCTGCAGGTATGTCTGTGCCCGCAAAACTGAGCCCACAAGAAATCACTGAAAAGCGACCCATGGTAGCTAAGGTTACTGTCTTCAGCAGTGAGGAATTGTACAGCCCTGTCCTAATCCTAGTTAGATTACTAACAGCTTTCTCAGTGTATGTAGTAATATATGTACGTATTGAATAACATGGAGTATGTATGCTCAGAAATGATAGTTGAGTTTACAGTAAATGACAGAATAGTTCTTAGTCAGAATACTAATATAAATTTTCATTTAGTATTTAGCTCTAACTCCCATGGCATTCTAATGACTTAACATTAGAGCATCAGAAATAAATGTTTTCTTTTATGTAAACCAATTAAAAGCAAAATTTTTGGACAATAAATTGAAATTTTATGCCGTGGGTTAATTTTCAAAAAGTACTGTTGGATTTATGTATGTATGTTGTATTTATTCAAAGACTATGTATTTGCAAACTATTTGACTGATGAAAACTGAAAGTAAAATAATCAAAAATTTGATAAGATTTTGAAGTTCAACAAGGATTAGAAGAAGTAGGGTCACGGTAGTTATTTCGCACTAGCAGAAGATTGTAATAAAACAGAAAAATACAGGTTCATTAAACAGATGTTTCTATGGTGCAAGAGAGTATCACTTGAGAAGAAATGACATCAAGACAGCTGGGTGTGCCTTTAGTTTTTATAGTTTCTGATGACGCACTGATATCCTAATTTGTTCTTATTGTAAATGCCAAACAATGGTCAATTAGATTTATAGAAGCTCCATTAGAACCTCATTTTATTGGTGAATAAAAGATACAGAACAATTTAAATCCCTTTGTGACATTTAAAGTTTGTTTCACAGTTACAGGAGGAAGGTATATTCTAGAAATCTGCTCAGTCTCTTGTGACACAGATCTTCCAAGCAGGTCTGTAATTCTTTTTATTTACTCATATATCCTGTCCAATGAAATGTACCTCTCTAAAGATGAAAGTAAGGAGAACAGTTGTGTTTTACTCACATAATTTAAAAATGTATGTAATCTTCTGTATTCACTCGGAGGTGCCCCGATTTATGTACTTTGCCAATCTGTATTCCTAAGCACCCAATTTTTCATAACTGGTTATTTTTGTCATCACCTATGATTTTAATGCTTTAGTACTATGAATATTAAACTAAAACTTCTTTATTTAGAGCAAAAATTTCCTGGAAAAAGTCAGTGAAGAAGAAAGACACTGGAAAAATGAAGTATTGACTTTGAAACTGCTGAAGACAAGACATGGGAAATAAGGGGAAAATGCAAACAACTAGAGTTAGGATAATAAATCCTTATCATAGGTACTTGATTATTCTGTTCTACTAACCTGATAAGTATGCTACAACCAGTTGTTACAATGTCAGAAGAGTACTCTTTATTCAGCATGAAGAAGAACAGGATCTCTTTCAACACTTCATATCAGAAAATTCAAACCAAGATGCATTTTCTGGCACTTCTATTGGAATGGTTACAGAAAACAGGGGAGGGCAACACTGGATTCCAGATTCTACACTTTCTCTTGCAAAATACATTGTCATTGTGAAGGGTGTTTTATTTTTTTTTTTTTGTTTATTCTTATGTATCTTTTAAGGAACAGTTAAGTGTTTGGCCTAGGAATGGGCTTATTAGATGTTAGTATGTAGAGTAATGCATAGTTTCTGCTAACTCCTGTGTTCTGTCACACAGAGTAATACTTTTCTGCCAAAGGGACTTCTGCCATTCAGCAGAGTGAAGAAAGACACAGAACTGCATAGCCATAAGTAAGCAGTCCTTCCTCTCCACCAGCAAGAATTCACTATCCTTCACGTTCGATACCTGAATTATTTTTCTGGAGATTCGGTCTGATTTTTTTTTTGTCTTTTGACTTCCCATGGATGAAAACCTACTATAGTCATGATGCATTATTTTATGATCAGTTATATATGGAATTGAATATGTTGGCTAGCAAATTAAGAAATAGCATAGCCTGGACCGATTTATACTTCTGAGACCTCACTTGGGAGTAAAGGCACATGTGGGATAATGGTCATTTGCACTGTGCTTTGGTGTGCTGATGGAGGGAAACATAGCCATTCTGCTTAGCCAGGAAAACGAGCACACTTCATGACTTTTCAAATAAGTTATTTGAATGAGACTCTACGTTGACAGAAAACAGAGTGAAAGCACACCTGAATCATTCAGTTCTGTCAGGTCCTTGGATATTTTGACATTCAACCCCAGAAGCCTTACTCTGCTATTATCAAGAAAAATTCAGAAATCTGCATCAGTGGCTGAATTTCTTGCTATGTAGGGAAAAGGAGTAGAAGTGATCTAATTCAAATAAAAACTTGGCTGTTCTTGAAATTTTAAGATACTTTCAGTTGAAATCTTCATCTTCATTTCCATGCTACAAAGCTTCATTGAGCCTTTATAAATCTAGTACTGATTCAATTGTTCTTTAAATTCCTGAATCACTGTTTTCTATTAATCCAGTTCTAGTTCTTGTTCTAATGAGAACAATGAGCTAAGAACCTACTGAACAGAAATTACTTCCTCAACCAAGCCTGCAAAATAAAAAAAGAAAAGGTAAGCAAACTTAGAGTAGGTCTGTCACTTATATACAAAACGCATGTCAGAACTGAGACTTCATCTGAACTTTAAAGCCTGTTTAATGTCATACTAGTAACTTTCAGACAAATAGTTGAATAGAACAAGAAGGTATTGTAATCTGATACAGAATGCATGAAGAGGATGGAGAACTCGTATGGAAATTTCAAAAGCAACAGAGACACATAAACAGAGTTCACAGCAGTGTTAAAAGGGAGATTCTGCATTATTAAGTCTTATGATATACAAGGTCCTGTGACATCCTTCCCCCCAACCCAACTCCTCCCAAAATGGGAAAAGTTAATACTCCTCTAACTTTAGTGTGAAAGGATGGATGTCTGACACTAGAGCAACAGGCAGGGTGTAGCGATCTATCAATCATTTTTTGCAGTAACCTGGGTAATGATCGTGAATACTCTCAAGCTTCTGATATTTCTGATGAAAAGCATAGTAGTTAGAAAACTCTCTTTTCTTTTTTTCTAATTTATTCGTTGTCTCCCTGAATTACCAACATAGAACTGCACGATTGGAATTGTTACTGACTTGCCATGAACTATAGAATCCTTATATCTACCAGTAAAGTATCAACTGCAATACCGAGGAGTCCAAATAAATAGAAGATCAGTTCAGATAAATTTTCCTGTATTTCAGAATCATGTAGAGTTTTGCAAATGTACCTTACTTGTCGAGTATTAAAAGAATGTGTGTCATTAGTAAGCCAATTTAGAAGTTTATCTCTGGTTTGGTGAACAAATTACTTTATTAGCTACTTGACAGCCTCAATAGAAGCTGAATTTCTTATTCTGTAATTTATTTTAAATGCTAGTTTGATGTTAAGGACTCCAAGGAAAAAGCTAATCTTAAATTGTTCTGCTTATTTGCTTGTTGATTTTTTTCCCTTGCACAGCTTTTTTTATTTTCCTATTGACTATGTAAGGCTTTCATCAAGAAAGAAATTTAACTCAGGCCATCAACTTCAAACAGAATTTAAAAAATGAGTTTCAAAAGGTATGATTGATCTGTTTTCAAATTACTGTATTTCTTACATCCTTCTGTAGACTATATAGCTTTACGCTCTGCCTAGCTGAGGTGAAGCATGAAGACATAACTCCAATAATGATAGATATTTTACACTGTGTGTTAATTTCTCTCTCTGTGAGGTGGTGGGTTTTTTTCAGTTTGAATGACCTTGCGCAACAGTTTATTCTGTCAAAGACTCCACATTGCCTAATCTAGGATTTATTTCAGAGAAACTGAGATATAATTGGATTCTAATTCTGTAAAAAAATGAACAGCATGAACTGTCATTAAGCTATCATAAAACTCATTGCATTAACTTTCATACACAGAAACTTGAGGACTGTAATAGTGAAGGAATCTGGTTTGCTTCTAGGTAGATACAGGTATAATTTCATTTTATGTACCCTCTAAAATGGCAACGTCAAGCTACAATTTTTTCCCCACAAAGTTCTCCTGATGTTTTTAACAAAAATACAGTAGTTGCACAATAAAAATTCAACTTCTTTTTGGATGCATGTCATTCACAGCCAAGTATGTCTACAAATAACTGGGGAAGATAAAAATTTCTGTGATAGATCAGCTTAGCATTTTATCTACTGCTTCATTCCTTTTTAAACTGGAGAGAAATGTGAAAAAACTCCACAAGAGAGGAGAGAGAGTTGGTCTTGTGTATCTGTTCTCCTTTATTTTAGGAATAAAAGTATTTTAGGATGTCTTTACCGTCTGTGTAGATATCCATATTTCAGCAACATTATGAATGTCTAGGCACAGGCTATGGATATTCCAAACTACGTCTGTTCCCTTTGAACTTCTATGTTCTTGGGCACTAACCCCTTCATTTTCAAAAGGGTTTCTATTGTTGTGTAAAATGGTTTTGTAAGTCATGTCTCACCTTCACAGTGAACAAGTTTCTTCTTTTTTTCACTTCATGCTGTTTAGAACTTGTAAATACTTTATCAAGCTTTGGTGGCACTAGTCATTTATTCAACTTCTTATCCCTATCTAAATAAGTAACATCTTAAGATGAAATTTTTGATGAGAGAAGATGAAAACATAATGCTCAAAATAGAATATATTTTACTTTTGTCCTGTAAATGTCTTAGATGATTTCAAAAGTTTTGTTAACAAACTACTGAAGGGAAATAAATATGCATTGTATGTGCTCTTCCTTCAATATGTCATCATTTTCTTACTTATTTGTAATCTTTCCTTAGTTCAAGAATAATTGCATGAGAGTTTTACATGAATGAATAGTCAACACTACCAAAGTCTTTCAAGTTTCAAGTTTAAAATTATTTAACATGTTGCTCATTCCTTAGCTACGTAACTTAAGCACAATGATATAGATAGGGAGTTGCTAATCCAAAAGAAACAAGGCTGGCATAGCTCATTCCCCCAGGTTGAGCCAGCAGTGAGGCTGAGGTGTGTTCCCATTAGGCATACCTAGACAATACACATATGCATATGTGCATGTCTACATATACATGTACACACAAATAAACATACACACACCACATCTCACAGTGTTTCTCCCACCCTAGGAGGGCTAGGATAGGAGTTTGTTCCCTTGACTGAGCTGCTCCTACTTGCTGTGGTGCCTCTGAGCTTCTCTGTGGGTGTGGAGATGGGCCTTTATCACATAAATTAACAAATATTAATCTATTTAGTAAATCAATTCTTAGTAACAAAAACTGCTAGGATAAAGATTTTGTTTTTCATTGAGGCATTTGTTTACTCTGATAAATTTTAAAGTTCTGAATTTTCAAGGTGCTTATAGTAACACATGTAAATATATGTTTTGCCAGAGAACAGATTTCTGTGTCTGTTCTTGCTCCCCTGTTACTGTATATATATCAGGCCAGATCCACTATTGTTTGAGCCCTTCCAAACACCTAAAATAAGAAATCTCAGCTAAAAGCAGAAATGCTATAGATATTTATTTGAGCTTATCAATATCCTTTCTCTTTGTCTTTCCAGAAAACTTGGGTGAAAGTCAAAAACATTTCACTCTGAAAAGCAGGAATTATGTTTCATCTTTTTTTTTTCCACAAACCAGACCCATTTTCTATGAATTGTTTACTTCCTAACCAGTGAACTGTTTCACCGTCATACCTTTAAAACAGAAGGAGGTAGCTGTCACAGAAAGTCAAACCTTGGTAAACAGTAGCTATCTTGTGGATACTCCAGAGAGTCTTTCAGTATGATTTCCTAATTCAGTAGAAAGGAGACACAGTGAAATGAACTGAGGAGAGAAATGTGTCCTTGCCAAGCAGTCAAGTTGATGATGCATTTATATCCAATTTTTACTGTTTTTTTTTTTTTTATTCTTAATTCTAACAGATGGGATTCATCCAGAATTTTGAACTAGTACAGCTACTGAACAGAGCAACTAAGAGAATGTACAAGGGCTTATATGCTCTCTAGGCTTTATATACTCTATACTCTGTAGTAACTCAGTGCATGTATAGATGCTCTAAGTATAAACTATCTTCTGTTCTATTTAAGGAAATTTCCATTGAAGCCAGTCCTGCAGGCTGAACATCTTTACTCACTAGTACGGGAGATAAAAGACTTTTTACATTTTTCAAATGTGCTAATCATTTGCACAGTACACAATGTGTTAGTGAACATGTGAAGTTATTAATCTTATTTCTCATATTGACAGATATCTTATTATTTTCAAAGTTATACAAGACATGCATTATGCTTGCTGTAAATGAGGTCCCTGTTCACAGGTACTAAGGGCACGTTTATACACAAATCTTGGAATTTAGGCAGGCTGCTCAGTCCTGATGGTATGCCAGAGAGCTCTGCTTGTTGTTCTTCTTTGTTGCACATAGAGTCTTGTTGCCAGCTCTTTAGCCATGCCATGCCATGCCATGCCATGCCATGCCATGCCATGCCATGCCATGCCTATGACGGCATGTTTTGTGGCTTTGAACATCCTAGATGTCATCTTGTTTAATAACTGTTCCTTCCCTTCCTCATATTCTCTTTCAATCTTCCCACTTGAGGAAGTATAAAAACCACAAAAAAAACCAGACAGCCTTTGAGCTAACCAAACAGCCGTACTTTTGTCTAGACATTGGTCACCATCTGATTCTGCAACAAAAATTACATAATTATCTTTTCTCTTCCTCCTTCCTCAATTTTTGTGTTATTTGCCCATAATTGCCCTTATACGACTTCTTTATGAATCATCCTTTTGAAGTTGTGTTGAAAAGATTTTCTGCAAATTATTAAATTAGTCTTGTTAGATTCCCAAGTATTTTCTTTCTAAACGTCGTCTACTGGGGAGTAGGGAGATTAGATTGTGTAACAATGTTCTTCCTCTCTTATCCTCTTGCAATAGCTGTTCCAAGACTGAGCTTACTGTTCAAAAAATAATGTTCTTGTTTGCTAGTTCATGTTCTTGCTTTTAAATCAATCCTAAATCAGTACTTATGTGAAGTACCATGCTCTAGATTGTGCTGTCATTCAAGTTAAATATAAAATCTGAATATTCATATTTTAGTAAAAACTTTTACAGTCTCTTCAAAGATCTTAGCCTCCTAATCACAGACAAATTCCAAATATTTTTTTACCTGTATTTTATTTCATTGGCTTTGTCTGGATGACAATTTTGCTGACACCTACCAGCTCCCTGCACAGTTGAGCAGTTGTTGTGTTTGTCCTCTGTGTGGTGTTGTAGGTGGATTCTACTTCACTAAACAAATAGTGTAGGGAAAAAAGTATCAATGCTAAGTAATTTAAATTTAATTTAACAAACGTATCTGAAAACTGAGCAAAGCTTACAGAAATGAAGTGGAAGAGTCTATATTTATCTTGACTGCCATTACTGAGGAGCAGTATGGTGCTTTCCTAGCATGGTACTCATACGGTAAGAATAGCTGTACAGATGTTACAGTCTTTAAACATGTTTAAAATTACTAAAAATTCCCAAGTTAGAAAGAAGTAAGGAAAGAACCTTTCCTTCTTTTTTTGTAATGTTCTTGGAACAGATAAGCCTTTTAATAATTTATTCTGGAGATTATAGTTTGGAACGAAATACAAAGACATCTGCTGCCAACGTTGTCACACTGTCTGTGTTCTGTTCAGCTTGCTGAGATAGGACACTTGCTTTCCTTCTCCAGAGATGCTGAAATAGAACATATTCTTTCTCTAAACTGTCACAGCTAAATAGCCATGTGTGATTTCATTTACATTGATGACTTTTTAATGCATTGTTCTGTACAAAGTAGATTTAATTCTCCTCTGTCAGTGTCTACAGGAATTTCATGCATGCACCAGGGGAAAAATGGCTAAAGCTATCTTCTCTACCTATACACACATGTTTCCCAAGTCATTTATGTTAAAAATGTCATACTGCACACTGAATTACATGTTTTTCCATTTGACCCCCTTATAAGTAGTGTTGAACTCTGCAGTCTGGGCTAAGAAATCTGTACCACTATATCTGTGGGATTAGATTTTATTTGAAATAATAGAAATATGAATTAAAACTCTATTGAAATCACAAAAGATGTTGCACTAGTTGGTATTGGAGGACACAATCTAAATACAAATTTACATGTATATACAAGTATATTTGCATATGTGATACTTAGAGAGATAAACACTTTTCATAACCCTTTTCAAAAATATGTATTCACTAGTTGCACACAGATTTTGCAAGGACAGGCCAATATTTAGTGTATGTCCCAGACTAAACCAGAATGGATGAAGTATCACTTCTCAGTTCTGAAACACATGTTTTTTCTCCATGCCAGCTGATTCTCTATCTTTGTGTCCACAAGAGTATTTTTCTGGAATTCAATCACATTAAACAGAATAAACCTCCCTACATGTTGTATAAAACATTAATAACTGCTACAGGTGGAAAACTGAGTTACTGAGGGTGAATTTTAGTTGCACTGTTTGCCACAGATTAGGCTAGGTGTGCTTATAGCTAAATTCAGAGCCATAGCATGACATTTTGGTACATGTGGACCTTTTTGTCTCTTAAATGGGGTCCCCTTGCTCACATGACAGCGGCAGCTATCATGACTATAGCACATGTGACTTTGCCTTACTATGCAAAAAGACTTTGTCCTTCTTGTGTGTTCCACTTTGATCTTGCACTAGCTGCAACCCCATAAAAGTGTATTTATGAAATGAAGATGAAGACAGATGGCACACTTCAAGAATAAAATCACATTTACATTGGCTCTTTACTTTCTTATTTGTCCTTCTGTTTCATATAGCTGCCATGTTGTGCTTTTCAGTGTTTTATGGGGATCTGATGAATACTTGTATGCTTAGAATGTTTCCCAGATTATGTGCAAAACACTGACTGAGCTTTCTGTTCTGCTCTGATCTTCTCCCAAAATTACATACTTGCAGAAACTTTTCTTCTGCTTGAAGTCTTTGATCCTTTTAGATCTGCATATATATAGAAGGTCCAGAAAACTCAGCATGATCCATTCATCTTTTGAGTAGTACTTGTATACTGCATTTATCTGTACAAACAGCAAAGAGTACCATGTGGTAGGAGACAGCACTCTAACTGCCTGAGATAAACACAAAAGGAGAGGTCTCTATTTAAATAGATCTATTCTAAAAGTCTGTTACAAATGTGTGATAGCAAGTTACTGGTGTGGCAGAAGGATCACCCATGGAAAAATACTCTCATCATAATTAAATATGAAGTAACATACTTTTCAAAAAGTATTTATTAGTGGAGAAAAAAGAAACAAAAGCTGAGTACAAATCATGTTTTATGTGCTGTGGATACAAACTTGTTCTTGTTTGATTCATGAGAGCTCTATTTCTTAATACTGGATGTACAGTGTATTTGCATCATTACAGTATTTTTGAGCTTTATTCATGAATGAATACAACAAAATGGGCACTGCTCTAGTACCTCAAATGTATTTCATCAAACAGAATTTTTAATAAAATAATATATTGACTATAATTAATTAATAGACAATATGCTAAGTATTTTTGAAAACCCTTTATCTATGCACTTTTTAGGCATTCAAAGTTCAAATTTATGTGTCTTCTGTCTTAATAACACAATAAAATAAAAATCACTGCCGTTACTTTTATTGTGGTCTAAGTCCACCTTTTCAATTTTGTATTTTGAATCTATTTTGCATAATTTTGTAGTATAACTATATCCTTATTCCATTTTGAATTATAACCTTGGACTATGATTTAAGAGGAAAAAAAGCCTATATAATAATTGCACTTCCTATAGTTAAAGGCTTGTGTTGTGGTATGGAGCAAGAGAAGAAATACAGATTGTGCCACTCAAAATTGAAAGAGAAGGTTTATGTTTCTGATAGTTCAAAGTGCAGACATGGAGGAAACAGTAAAACAGACAAAAATTCATCTCGTTCTTCACTACTCATGACTTACTGATTCAGTTGCCTTGTAGGCACTCTCAGGGATCATTTAGGCTACTAGCAAGTTTGAATGAGGTGGTAGGAAACAAGTTTTGAAGCTTGGTTCCTGAGGTGCACATTAGGGTGTGTTTAACCAACCAATTAGCAGTATAGCCAGAGACATGTGTGCATAAAACTGTCATCCGTGTTTCAATAGCCACTGTGTTTGTGCTTGAAGTCAGGTGCTCTCCCCTATGTGTGCCACAGCTCAGTTTTCAGATGCACAAGTCTGCCTGAGTCTGCTGGGGCTCCCTATCCTAGGGGCACTTCGAAGCTTCCCCATAGATAACCAGGGTGCCTGCGGGTGAGTAAACATCCTGGCTACATTGTGACTCACAGAAAGGTCGACTTCTGCCACATCTCAGGACCACTACTGGCTTACCAGGTTGACATGTTCCCTATGCTTTGATAAATATATACAGAGTAAATTAAGAAAGAAAAAAAAAATCACTCTCTCCTACCATCCATCAAGATGTATGAATTACTCTTTTCTCCTTCTACCATTCTGTTTGTATCCAAGGAATTCAAATTAGAAAAAAAAAATAAAGGGTAGCATAAATACAAAGCAGCCAGGAATTACTCCCAAATTTTACATATCCTGAGATCCGGGAAAATAGAAAAGAGGTTAGGGAATTAGATCAGTAAAGAATTAAAAGAAAGAGAAGTATTGCCAATCAATACTTTTGGAAAGCAGTTCTTGTCACAGGAGATTTATTCCATTAAACTATTCTTTTATTGCACATGTAAATATGGATGTGGTTAATAATTGGATATATCTAACTTGTTTGGCTTTATAGCAAAACTTTAAATTTAGTGCTGGATGATGCCCTGTTTTTAGAAATGAGCACCAGTTAAGTCAGATGTGAAGTGGTTTAAGAGTTGACTGACAAATCTCAAAACAGCTTATGTGGAATTGTTGTTGGCTAAGAGCAACAATTGAGATTGCTGTTACTCTTCAGTTTGGAGAGAATAAGGTTGTCAAGGCTGAGATTTGATCAAACTTTACAGGATCGTGAAGATTAAAGTGGACACAGAACTGATTATCCAACAAACCTCACAGTACTAGAACTAGGGGGATGTTAGTAAGTTATCTGTATAAAACAGATAAAAGAAAATGCTTTTTTTTATACAATGAAAAAGAACTTCTTAAAAATGTTGCCAGAAGAGTCTGCTGTGACAGAAAGTATCAGCATGTTCACAAAACAGTTAGGCAAATTCTCACCCTGTGAATTCACAAGCAGGGGGAATGGGCAGGGATATGCCACTTTACCTTTCCTGTTCAGAATATGAAAGGAACTGACCTGCCAGTGCACTCTGCTTAGATAGTATCCCCCACTCCCTAGAGACAAATACTGTGTTACGTGTCTATTTCTTGATGGCCTTCCTGGACTTGTCAATGCAAGAGGAAGACTTGCTCGGACTCATGTGTCAAGCACCAAAGAGTTAACAAAAGGGAGCAGTTCCACTTGAACAGGGAGCTTTGCTTATCAGACAGAAGTAAGGGGTGATGGCCCACCACCATAAACTAAGTGACACCTGGGGTGTGACGAAGGGCACACAGCCAGATGTTTCTTCTGTTAAAGAACAGAAGGCCCCCGTAAGCATGTATTAATCTCACTGCACCGAGGGCATGCTGAACTGCTGAGTCCTCCTGAGGACACAACATACCATGCCAAGAGCCAGTTGACACATAATAATTGGCTTAGTCCCACTTCGCCAAGGATCTCAAAAGCATAAAAATGAGTGCTTGAAAACTCTCTTTTGAATTAGCCACCAAACAAACCTGATGGACAGTTCGATGGGCCTGAACCTCTCTTCCCCTCCAAGAAGGGACACCTTTTTGCAAAGTCATGCCTCTGACTTTGTTGTATGTATCCCTGGGAACACTTTGTCAACTAACTTTGTTAACTAGTTTGCTAAGCTAGTAACTTGAGCTCAAACTTTTGTAGACAGTACATTTATAAATGGCAATCTCAAATCTGTGATACCGGTCACTAAAATAAACTATCTAACATTTCAGCTTTGTGTAACTCTTTCAGTAAAAGTCACTGGGAGGGCTCAGACAGGTGAACATTGACTCTAAGTGGCCGCATACTTAACCACTTAGGATAAACCGTTGACCAAGTCTGGGACTAGAAGTGGATCCAGCTGCACCTAGGCTCCTCTCTGAGAAGGAATTTATAAAGCACTGGGGTCCACTCTGAACCTTGTGACTCAACAGGAAGGCTTTCCCGTTGCTGCTTATCAGAATCCTTGAAATCCTTTAACCCTTTAAAGTGACAATGTACTACTGACCTAACACAGTAAAAGATATGGAATTTCTTAGCAGTAAATATTTCCAGAGAGATTTAACAGGTATCTGTTCTGGTTCTTCCGGTGAATGGATTTTATGTAGTTTTGCTGATTTTTTTTTTAAATCGAATGATTTCTTTTTTACATTTGCTTTTAATTATTAGTCTTTCTTTTCTTGCCGGCACAAAATACAATAACTGGTAAGTTTGAATTGCTCCTTCCTCTCGTATCACAATGACACGAATAATGATTTTAAAATATCTGTGGTTTTTTAACAATATAATAAACCTGTGTTAGTAAAGGAAAAATGTGGTCCCTGACCCCCATTTTTTCCTGTATTTCACTGATTGATTCAGGGGTTAGATAATTGCAGAGCTGACAAAAATTTGGAGAAAAAGATGCTGAAGATTGGTTTAATGGTGAGCCATTAAATTGTAGAACACTGTGAAAGACCAAAGTCAAAGATAATTCATATAAAATAATCAGAGATGCAGAAAAATGCAGGAAAGAAATACAAGATTTTTGTTCCCTAGATTATGTAGCAATTCAGCTGTTTTGGAGGCATAGCATGAGTGTAGGTGTGAAAGTCATACCTTCAATTGCTCTGAGTTGTTTTATGGTGACAATGCAAAACAGTGCCCAGAAAATATTTTAGCTTTGCCTGAGGTCTCCCTGGTCTGTATCTATATATGTATTTTACACCCATGGTAAGCCTGAGCAGTCTGTTTGGACTTGTAGAAAATTTTGGAAAAAAATGATTTGGAATTATCCTGAAACTGCTTGGATTAAATGCAAGAAATTAATGAAATCTTTCAAGAGAAAGCTGAAGTTGTTCACTCTTTTCGGTTTTTAAAAGGGATGAATGTGATATGGAAGACATTATTTTCCTTTGAAAAAAAAGGAATATTTTTTTTCTGTAACATCTTTCTTTATTTGTTTTTAAAGAATGAAAGCACTCTGCCTGCTCTTTTCCTTGTTATGCTTATACATCCAAATGTCAGTTCATCCTATACAGTAAACACCAGTACACATTTCAAAAAATCCCTGATTTTACACAATGGAACTGTAAGATAGAGGTACGTGTGTCAACAAACAGAAAAATGCCAGGGATCAAGGTCTCCTTTCCTGACATTTCAATGAATTTATTGAACTGAAACACACATCTTCATGGACATAGTGTTTAGACAGTACCCATCTGACTAAGAATTTATTGATCAAGCAGCACTGATAACTGGTTTGTATTTTACTGTTTCTCTTTTCAAGAGTTCAATGGTCATCATATTTTGAATAAGGAAACATACAGGAACTCTGGAATGACTAAAAAGACATGAAATTGTTTACATGTACATTATAGGTAATAACATTATTTTAGTCTGCTCATTCGTTCTGTTCTGCAGATATTTAATACAGACTCATATCATGCAACCTGCAAGGGGCAAATACTTTTACATTCTACTGCATTCTACATAAATGTTCATGTACAAACCTGATATTTAAGTCATTGAGGAGATTTGTGCATGTATATATATACACACTGTATTTAGAACCACACTAAAATTAATTATAACAGTAGTCTAGCTAGATGGGCCCTAAACCAGCAGCCATCTTATTTAAGAACGCTCATGTGTGAAATTGTGGAGTTTGCTCACAAGGCAAGTAGGAGGGGAAATTAGGTGCATCTCAAATATTTGCTATTTGTCAGAAACACTCTGGCTTGTCTTTTCCAAAGGGACTTTCTTCCCGTAACTTAACATTTCGCATTACCAAACCCATGGCTAAATTCCTGTAGTTTGGTGAATAATACCCTCCAGCCCAAGTGGCCTAAACTTATCTGAGTCGGATTCTCTATGGGGACTTTTGCATATCTTCAAATTTGGTGTCTTTATAAAGACAGATATGCCTGAACTCATTGGTTTCATCCAGACTTAACCTTACTCCTAACAGTATAGAGGCTTAGCAGTAGAGCAAAGCAGTCTAGTCAAGCATTTGGATACTGATTACGGAGTTATAGAATTTGCAGCAAGACATCCCCTTCCTATGCCAACGTCAGTTCTTCCACTTTCCTAAAACAGATTAGGAGGAGCTCCCCTGAAATTCTCATAGTAATATAACTGACTGGTATTTCCTTGGTTGTTAAATATAGTTCAAAAAAATGATAAGAAATGCATGGCTCTAGTCTTAAATCAAGTTGTGCCAGACACCATAGTTCCTACTTGTTGTTTGTCCACTGGCCAAATGTCTCAACTCAGGGTTATTCAGAATCCATAAACTCATCAGGACTTGCTATTTTGTTAATGTCATTTGAAAGAGGGATAGTGAGTTGGCTTGTATTCTGTAAAGCTCATGACTGCTGCAACAGCACCTTTCTGTAAAGACCACAAGCAATGCTTTTAGAGACAAACACATGGTTGAACTCAACATACCAAAAAAATATCCACAATATAATTAATTTTCTGACTTTTTGAGTTTTATCACATCAGTTCCTTCTTCTGTATGTCAAGATACCTTGTCTTCTCTCTGGAGGAGTCATAGAACCACAGAATCATAGAATTCTTTCGATTGGAAGGGACCATTTGAGGTCATCTGGCCCAACACCCCTGCAGTGAGAAGGGACATCTTCAACCAGACCAGCTTGCTCAGAGCCCTGTCCAACCTGACCTTGAATGATTCCAGCGGCAGGGCCTCCACTGCCTCTCTGGGCAACCTGTTCCAGTGTTTCACCACCCTCACAGTAAAAAATTTCTTCCTTCTATCTAGCCTAAATCTACCCTCCTTTAGTTTAAAGCCATTACTCCTTGTCCTATCACAACAGGCCTTGCTAACAAGGTTGTCCCTATCTTTCGTCTGGGCCCCCTTCAGGACAAAAGCTCTTCCGATGATGTTACCTCCAAATATTCAAATAAATTCCAAAAGCTGCTAACAATGCAACATGTCACAGAAGAGAAAACAGGTTGAATCAGTGAAAGGATTAGTTGGTGATTATGATTTTGATATAACCCTTGTGTATATGTATTTCTTCAGGTGGTATATGAGGAGTATGCGTAATTTTCTCTGTGCATAATCATCTGTATTTTATGTCTGTGTGTAACATCTTTTACTGTCACCAGATCTACAGTAGGTTCATATCTTCCTATCTGTTGACTGAGAAACTAACATTAAGGATCATCGGAAAAAGGAAGACTCATTGCAGCAGACATGCGAACGGGAAAAGTACTGAGAAAGAGTACTGAGAAAGATCTGCATGGTATTTGTTGCAAAAGGGAAGTTTTTTCTGGCAAGGGTTTTTTTTCCCTGCTGAGTTGCTTCCAGAAGAGACACATTTTTACAAATAAACATATCAATATGTCACATCCTTCTTCTTTTAATTCTGCATAAGACAGTTCCCATGACGATAAAATTGATAAAAAGAAATTATTAAGGGGCATAGCACTATGTGAAAAGCGAAAAAAAAGAAAACTCAGAAAGACAGGGAGATTGTGAAATTTCTTCAGTTTGTATCTCTCAGAAGAGTTTAAGTTTAGGAAACTGTGGAGATAAAAGGGAATGAAGCCTAAAAATGGCCTGTGGCTTACATCTACTCTCTAGTTGCAGAAGTCTTTGAATCCTCCAAACTCTTTTTTTCCCATAGTTCCCTATCTTGCAAAACCCACATATCTTTAATATTGCAATATTCAGTGCTAGTGGGGAACATTCTCAAGTTCTTTCAATTGTAAAACATCAAAGGAGAAAGAGAAGTAACACATGGAAAGGTAGATTAATGTCAAAAAGCAGCACTTCTACTGAATTCCATAGATTTAATATGAGTCTTCTTGTCAGAACAGAAATGCTGTAAGAAAGAATGGGGCTATCTTGTGGAAAACATTACTTAATAAATCTTAAGACGAATGAAATTAGTGAAAATAATCTGAAATATACATTTGCATAATGTAAATTAAACATCTTTAAATAACACAAACTGAAGATGAATTGCAACTTTGTCATCAGTCTGCAACGAAATCAAGCTTCCCCAGATACGTAAATATTGGCTGCACACAGCACAAAAAGCATAATATAAATCTGGAAACACATGAAATACTATTTTACTTGATTTCTGGATTTTCAGTTAATTTCTGTGTTCTTTATTGTCTGAAAAATGTTGACTGGAACGACTTCAAATAAGACGAAAAAAGATAGGGCAGGGGGTAGGGGGGAGAGAGGGTGTCAAGATTTCAAGGTGCATACTTTGGCAAGAAGCTTAAAAAGTAAAAAAGCCTATATATAGCAGAAGCATGTAAATATTAGACAAAGAAAGGAATTTTCAGTTTCCAGAGTCATTTGTTAAATAGTGTAAAGAAGTGAAAGGGAAGGTTTAGCTAAAAAGGAAGAACTGGCCAAATGATAAGACAGCAACCTCATATATTTGGATCATTGTATACTGCACAACTGTTCAGCTGCTATTAAATATACACAAAAGAAAGCAAATGCGTGAAAGTGGCGTTTAGTAAGTATTGGAGTTGTATCTTTTCTATGTAGTCCAACTCGTTACAAATGACATTGTCATATTAAAAAATAAGCATCTACATAAGTCTCCTAGTTAAGATCTCATTAAGATGTATATTCAAAAGAATGTGAAAATCTTATATTTACTCATCAGTAGTTTTATTTTGCTTCTATATCACAAATTTTCTCTTTGATTTTTTTAAAGAATAATATTCACTTGTTTTGGTGGTATAGACTACTGTGTCAGAGAATTTAATAGAAGATGTTTGTCAATGCAAGCCATGACACTATATAGAGCATGAGTGTCTTCAATGATTTGTTGCTTCTACAACTCCTACGTGATTTTTATATTTTTAGGAACTGTAGAAAAAGTGGGGTTTTTTTGCAAATCAAATTGCGAAATTAACACTACATCACAAAACCGTGTCAAATGCCATGTAACACAGAATTTTTTAAAACATGAAAATTCATAATTTGAGGTCTTTTGATAGATAAATTAATAGAAACATGTTCAATTTCCATGGGTAATCTGAAGGAGAGAAGATGATTTCTTATGAGAAATCTGTGCACCCAGACTACAGCGAACATTAATGTTCAGATACTTTTCTGAACAGGACCTGAAAAGTCTTCATTACTTGAAAAAGGAAACAGATATCACCACTGAAAAAAATAAACTTACTTGGAAGAGGACAAGTGACTAAAATCAAATAACCTTTGCTTTTCTTAACAGAGCTCTGTAAAAGCAAGCTTCCACACTAATGCTACATCACCTGATGTAAGCACTGCTTCAGGAAAGGTGTGAGAAAAACAAAGAAAAATGTCCTAGAAAAAGCTTATAGATCTTGCAAAGCTATATCTGCATACCTACAGTTGGCTTTATATTTTAATCGTCTCTTTTCATGAATTATAAAATATGGTGGAGTGGTACTCTGGTTTTCGCACTTAAAAGCACAAATTCGTTATCACATTCTGATTGTAGAACACAGCTGGACTCCTGAATGTACGTAACACTGATTACTGTAAACTTTTACTACTCTGCTAAATATTATTCCTAAGTTGTTCTGTAGCTACTTTATGTTTAAACATGTGTAGCAGCATATTGAAATGTGGAAGTATAGAATTTCTTTCAGAATACACGTCTTTGTTTTCCCTCACGTTGTCTCTTTCAGTGGTTGTACATTTCAACTGATCCACTGACTTCCGCAAAATTTATTTCAGTAAATACCTGTGAATGGAGAGGGTAAGGTTACTCATGGCTGTAGGAACATTGATGGCTCTTTGAGACACCAGCAGGTGTGCTCATCTCTTCTGCTGGAGATAAAAATCTCTGTGAAGGTCTTGTGGTGTTTCAAGTCTTCCCACATCGTTTCTGATTATTGAAGTAAGATGTGTTCCAATGTGATCCAGATGGGTTTTTTTTACATTCTTGACCTAGTGAGGACGACTTATCATTTTTCTTCTTGTGTGTGACCTTTGTGACAGTGATTTTTGCCACCTTCATACCAGTTGTCATGCCAGTCATGGCAGTTGGTTACAGGCTTGTAGAGCAGAAAATCTCTGTTGGGATCAGTGGACAAATATAACTTGAACTAACAACAGTGCCATGGTAACTCTTCTGGCTCCTTGTCCTGCCTTGTGTCACCTCAGAGTCACAGGTCTAGAGCTCCAGATCATCTGCAACCTGATAAAGAGCTCTTTATCTTTCAGGCCTTTTTGTTACAAATAGAGGCTTTTCACTTCTCCACACTGAGACACCACATGACGTTTGCAGTGCTTTATTGTATTCAGTCTCTATTGTAGGTGTGAGTGGTAGGGAGAGGTTGTCAGTAAAACAATATCAATATTACTGTATTTAAATAAAAAATTAATTAAGCAACAATCTATGAATTTAGTGGATCTAATGCAATTAACATTTTCATTCATCAAAGAATTTTGTTTTGTATGATGTACAGCTTAGAGTTTTTGTAATATGCAACGAGAAAAACAAATGCAAAGGTACACAGTACAATTCTAGAAAATAACATAAAGAGATACTATCAGATAGAATTTACACTGCAGTCTTCAAAGACTATAAGAGTGAGTGTATGTATTTTTTCCAAAGCCCCCTGTTAACCTTATTCTGAGTAATAACAAAATCTAAATCAAGCTAATAAATTTTAATTTCTTTTGCTGTTAATGCAAAGTATAACACTGATTTTTAAGACCAATGATTTCGAAGAATACTGCTGTATGCATAGCAAAGCACACATTACTCGCGGTGTAATTTAACTTTGGTGGTAAAGAAATGGATATTTTAGTTTTATTACTTCTCTAATTGGTGATCTTTCATTAGGAGAGCCAAAAAGCCCTAGTGAACCTGATGCTTTGTGCATGAAAGTCTGAATAACAAGCTAACCCATTTTTAAAAAAACCTGAGAATGGACTCTGCCGTCTCAAGGAGATGACACTGCAGCAGTAATTATGTAGGATTTTAGTAGAAAAATAACGTAGATAATTTTCTACCAAGATCTGAAACTTCTGTTTTTCACTTCTTAATGAAATCATTCCCTCCTGATTTGTACTCAGGACATTTATCTTTTCTCACTGTCTCTAATGAAGATGTTGGGGGAAGAGGACTGGGGAGAAACCGAACTCCAATATCTGAGAGTTTATTAGATCCAGTGCTAGCAGGGAACAGAGAGATAGGCAGTCTGAACAAACTGGATATAAAAGGTGTTTTCTTGGCAGAGCTGTGTTTAATAGAATATCTTAAGATTTAGAAAAGGAAGCAAGGGAACTGTTGATGAAAATATCAAAGAAATATTGGTAAAATTGTTAATGAATGCTTGGATACTTTTTAGCTTTGCTCTTAAAATACTTATGGCTTTTCTTTGGTCACACAGTCCTGTTTTACCATGTCTATTGGGGTACTGATGTTTACCTGTCGCCAGCTATGCTTGTCTCACAGCAATATATAGCTGCTTTATACAAGCAACACATCAACCTGGATGGTCAACCAGGGAGAGACTTCAGACTATTGTTGAGTTAGTTCTGTTCAGGATTATTTTCTGCCTTTTACCTCCTGGGAACAGTGTTTGCCCATGGGGTCAGTTAAGCACAAGTTCCTCTACCCTTTTAGGCTGCAAATATTTACCCTCATTTACACTAATTTTCTTCTTGTACGCAGAAAAAAATAACGTGGTTATTCAGAAAAGTCATATGTCACCATGAAACTATAGAAATCAAGGATATAATCTTCTTTTTATAAATAAATACTTTTAAGTGAGCAAAACAAATATTTTCATGACTATTAAGAAACTAATCCAAATAATCCTTATTTAAATTTTTCTCCATGCATTTTAATACATACATTCACCTGTTATTCATAACTGCTTTTTAAACGTTTCACTAGCATCATACAAAATTCTGAAAAAAATTTTATGATGAACTGAAAGTTTCAAAAGTGTCTTGAAAAGAGTAGGTTCAGTGTCACAGCTGAGAAATGTAGGGCAGGTAAATCTTGTGGTGATGAAGCACTCCTCTGTGCAATCTGAGCAAGGTTCTGCACCTTTTGTTATTCACCTCTCACCAAAGTAAATGGCTATTTATTTCAGTAATGATTGTCTTAAAGGTTTATTGTTTGTGCTCCACAAATATAAAATCATCCTAACTTTGTCATAAACTTTCCTTGTGGTATTTTGAAAATTAAAATCCATCCGGTTGGTTGGAACAGTCAAGATATCTCAACTCTGTGGGTTGTTTTGAATCAAGATCATTGAGTTTTCAGCTGTATATTGATTCATACATTCCTTTGACACCTTAACAGTAAACACTCTAAGAGAGGTTCAGCTCTGCAATAAACTGCAGAGGCTCTTGTTCTTGAGAAATGAGAGAAGGAATGTTTAATAACAGCAACAGGAGAAAAAGCTTTGATCAAACCCACAGTATAAGAACATAGCACTAGGTTTGCCTGTGACATAGTCTAGTTGATATTTGAATTGATCTTGAGATTGCTTTTCATAGAAATAAATATGAATAGAGAGCTTAGAATTGTTTGATATTAACAAAATCTATGTTCATATGCTTCTTTTTTATAAAGCAGGGTCTTCTGTCCTCACAGAAAGTTTGAAGGTTCATATTAATTAAAAAGAAAAAGAATAAAATATTGTTTGTTTAGTTTTGTTTATCTGATATAGAGGACATTATGAAAGCCCTGTCAAAAAATATGTTATGCATATTTACCTTGTAAGAAGAAGTGTGAAATCACGGTCAAGCAGAACCAGACAGTGCAGTAGGTAAAATACAGAAAATGTAGGAGCCATTTTTTCATACACTTTTTTAAGTCTAAATTTTCATCTGTGACCTGCAGATTCTTCAGAAGGAAAAATATGCTTGTGTCTTATTATTTTCTTTGAAAATTATTTTGAAAGCTGTCATTACCTACTGTGTGTCCATAACTGGAGTGCTACATAAGCTCAATTCTGTAAAGAAGGAATATCGCACAATACCTCTTTCAGAAATGTTTGTATCTTTAGTTATCAGTCAGTTTCCCTCTAGAAACTTCAAATGAACACTCTACCTTCAAAATTTAGGAATCCGAAGTGTCTACACTTTATGTATACAGACGTACATATAAAATGCAATTTGAAAATATATGTGCGTACACATCCACATGCATAAAAGCATACATCTGTGTTACATATAGTTATATAAACATATTTAATGTCTAATACTGCCTTTTTCATGCTTGAACAAACAAAAAAGTTACAAAAAAATTCAAAATTATTTGCAGAAGATGCATTAATTAGGCTTAATCTTTGATTTACTTAGATGGTCATGGATTGAAACGCATGATGCTCTAGCTATTTATCTCAGAAATTGTCAAAAAAATGTTCATTTTAAAAGAATAAAACTTTCATTATATATTATCTGTGAAGAGAAGTATTATGGAAAGAATTCTGACCACTGATACGGTGCACATGTGCATTTTCATCCTTTTAGTTACAGTTTATTAGCTATGAACTACTATTTTGTAACAAATTAGATGTCTGAGAGTTATTTTAGACATATTTTCTTCTATTTGTGTGTGCATACAGTAATTTACTATGGAATTTGATAAATTAGTGCAAATATGCCCTACAATTATGACCTCTCAAGATTATTGCTGCTTTCCAAAGCCTCATGGGGTCAACAGTGTAGCTGTCATTTTGGTGGGCAAAAGATCAGTATAATTGGATAATGACAAACAACACAGTGCATCATAAAGAAGATAATCTTTGAGATTGTTTTAAACTTGCCATTTTATTTTCACTCTCTTGTGTCATGACAACTTAAAATTGTAAGCATCCCATCTAAATTAATTGGGAAATGCCTGTTACCTGAGTTGAGGATGGCTGACCATTATTGCTAGGCTTAATCACTGGTAGACTTTTAAGATTACTCATTTGGAATAGTAATCTTTTTCCCTGTGTACTTCTCCACGACAAAAAAAAAAAAAATTAAAAAAAAAGAAAAAAAAAGAAATCTTTTTTATATGACTTATTACTTCTATTATATCCAAATTCTTTCAATCTTGTTTGATTTTAGTACCCAGCTCTCAAAGGAGAAGAAGTAAACATACTTGCTTTTTACCTGTTTCTTCAGGAATACAGTGCTTTTCCACATTATTGATAAAGAATTGGTGATACCAGTTTGATCTATATCAGTCTGGGTCCTCAGCAGTAAAAATGTTGCGATTTTTATGTGTTTTATCATCCAGATTTTATTACTTTAACATGAAAATGGGTCATTCTCTACTAATCCACTGCCAAAGCATGACATTTTTGCTATCACTATTACCTCTGTATTGCATTAAATTTTATTTATGAGAACATTTTATAGTATGTTTGTTCTTGGAGGCTCCAAGCAATGAGAGATTCTAATGTGAATTGCTTACCCCTCCCCTCCAAAAAAGCCCTAAATACTTGTGGGTTGATTGCCTACAGATGCAACTTCAGCAAAAAAAATCAGAATCTAACATGAAGATAAGGGAAGAAAGAGAACCGTTTGTTCTGAGAGGTTCTTAGAACCTCTGAAAGAAATAAAGGGGAGATGGGGAATTAAGTGTCTCTCTTCAGCACCTCAGTGCTTTAAATTCATGATAAAGACACAAAAGTGTGAAAAAACCCAAAATAGCATCAAACAGAATCACAGAATCACAGAATAGTAGGGGTTGGAAGGGACCTCTGTGGGTCATCTAGTCCAACCCCCCCGCCGAAGCAGGG
>Ga0065711_1001290_pt1 | contig 45278 bp, 36 predicted proteins | sample Hoacrofraction12_FD_59098 | JGI IMG/M metagenome (GOLD analysis project Ga0065711, IMG submission 59098) | Hoatzin crop microbial communities from Cojedes, Venezuela - Epithelial fraction 12 v2 (version 2) | ecosystem: Host-associated > Birds > Digestive system > Esophagus > Crop | place... | reverse complement strand
GATTTTCCTTGCGTGCGAGAGGCATTCCAAAGGACATCCCACCGGGAGAAGCGAGGTCTGGTGAAGTTTCCTGCACACTCCGTGTGGAATGGGGACTGCTGGTGCCCCTGGAAGGGCCCGGTGGGGATGCGAGTCCTGGCAGGGCTGGGGCCGCTGGCTGCACTGGGCCGGCTGCTGTCCCTGGGGTTGTGGGCAGAGCTGAGGCCGGTGTACCCCAACACTTGGTTTCAGCTTCACAGCCCCTTGCTCCGACGGACGCCCTGGCAGAGTTAGATTTGCGGCTTGTTGGAAGCGGAGACATCTGAAGAAGTGAGGGATCTGTCTTGCTTTGGCAAGATGCTCATTCCCAAATCCCTTTTTCTGCATGCATCTGACGCTGCTTGAAGCGAGCTGCTGCTCAGGCATTTCTTATCGCTTACTTTAAAAATAAGGATATGATTTGACAGAGCTGTTCAGGAAGGGTGTGTCAGGAGAGTGACAGGGCGTTGACCACCATATAATAAACTTTATTTCATGAGAACTTCAAGGTATGGAACGGAGTTTCTATTTTTAGTTCTCACCTGTTTATATCATCATGCACTGCAGGGACCCCGGCCACCACTGAGACCTCTGGTCTGGTGGTATCTGTCGTTGACCCTGTCAAGGAGAAATGCTACAGGGAAGCAGAGGAAAGTTGTTCCTGGGTGGGATATGGTTCTTGGATGTTTTGCATGAGTTGCATCTCTCTTGAGTTTTCTAGGCTCTCTCTCATTGTGTCATCATAAAGCAAGCTGTATTAAACATGAGGCATAATTGTCTTGTTGAAACATTCATTCTACCAGATAAAAACACAAAGTCCAGACTTTTGTCTGATGAATTCCAGATGTAGAAATAGCCCTCCCAGCTGGAGGTGGGGCATTCTTCACTGGCATCTGAACCACTTGCAGGGTGCAAGGCAAGTCTGAAAAGAGATAATTACAAAATCCCAAGTTCTTTTCTAGGGATATAGTAATATTATAGATAGATAGATAATGTTAGGCTTTGGCTTAGAGCCAAGGGTGATACTTTGCAACCTTGGAAGTTTTGTGGTCATCAGCCTAAATTTGCCGTTCTCTGCCCTGTTATCTCTGGAAGCCAAGGAAGCTGAGTTGCTGTGAAGATTGTCTTTCTGTGTGATAAAATTCAGTTAAGAACTGTGACTAAAATGAAATTACAACAGCTAGAATTAGGTATTCGTTTAAAAACATCCTCATAGACTTACAGCTGGACAGACAGCTGGGGCCTCCTGGTGCCGTTTGGTTTTTGTTGAAAGTGACGATTCCGTCACTAGCCTTCTGTCCGTGATGGCATTTGACAGCATGGAAAAACACTTGAGTGGGATAGTTCCTGTAGTATGCTTTTTATTTTATGTGGCTTTGCACATTTTATATTTGTAGCTTTTCTCATAATGATTCATACAGATTTCATCTGTGCAAGTTATGTTTTTCACTGAACAGAAACAGAACCAGTGAGGTGTTACTGAATTAAAATTGTTATTAAGAAAGATTAACAAGAAAATTGGAAGAAATGCGGTTACATTTGTGTTTGCAGATTTGAAAATATTCAAACCCTCTAGGTATAAACTAGCATAATCTGCTATGCCTGATTTTAATTTTGTATTGCTATGTGTCACTCAAGAAAATTAGTGCTTACTTTAGAAAAAAACCCCAATGAACAGCTATTATCTTATGAGGTCATCGCAAATGTGCCAAGTAAAATCTTGTTCTCCTGAACAGCATTTTTCAGCTGGTGAGAGAAGGCTAGAGGTGACTGGTGGCATTGAGGGGCTGGGCTGTTACGAGTGAAAGAGGCAGGCAGCAGTGCAAGACTCAGTCTTGAGGGAAGAGAGCAACGATGCCTCAAGACAGGAGCGGGAGGAGAGATGAACAGTGCTGCAGGGTTTGAGTAGCAGTAATGGGGACTAGCTGAGGAGGCAGTAGCAAAGGATTCCCAAGAATACAGGAGTACACTTTGTAAGACAGACTTTAAGAAGGTGAGATGTGAGTTTTGAGGAAGCAGCCAATAGCTGGAAAAGGTCAGACCAAGGAGAAAAAGATAGATGACAGCAGAAACACTTACCTGAAGGAAGGCTGGCAATTCTGGTGCTGTCCTAGGTTTATAAAGAATGCTGCAATTGGATTTGTTTGCATGACCCTTCTGGACTGACCATTGCAGCAGGACCAATTTGTAATATGCAGGTGATACAGTTAGCTCTTACAGCTTGTGTCCACACACAGCATAGTTCTGAGCTGACCAGTGTGGATTAAAATGGACAGAAATAGCTTGTAGTGGTTTTGTTTAGTCTTGCCTTTCCACCTGCAGGCATGTGCCTGCTTAACTTTACATTTCATTCTCTTTTTTTTCTTAGACCTCATCTAAGGACACAGATACTGTAACCTGTTTGACTGGTTGTGCTTCCTGGTAATTCAGCACCAATAGACTGTCCCAAAGTATGCTGCTGTGCAACCCTGTGACCATGTCCTCTGGTCCTTCTGTCTTCTGCAGAGCTTCTATGGCAGAGCTACTCAGGTTTTATAGAGAGTGTTATTAAGAATATAGCTAGGCAAAATAGCATGTGCAGAACTGCATTTATGGCCACACAAAACCTGTGCTGTGAATTCACATGCCGTAAGCAAGGTCTAGTGAGATTAAGCACATTGGTCACAAAGGTGTTGCTTTGGTTATAGTTTAGACAGGACCTTAATGAGGCGATGGGTATTCTGGGAGTAGTTACACGAATGAGTATTTGGTGTCATAAAATACCAGTCTTTCACTGAAATGTCAGAAAACAAATTGTGTGTTTGCTGTTTCCATTGTTTCAGTTTGCCTCTTGCTGCTTGAGATATTTAAGTAAAATGCAACTGTGAGAGGAGAAGAACTTATCAATGAAATACGTGGTCGGAACTAGTCTTCCGTGCTTGTATGTGCTGTGCTTGGAAAGGCAGGGAAAATCCTTGACTCTTCAAGCCTTGGATTTCCTGCAGCAATTATTGCCAGCCTGAGTCTGTAGAAGGTCCCGGCTGCTGGTCCTGCTTTTTAAAAGATGTAGCTTGTTGTCTGCACCGTTGTTAGCTAGCTCACAGGCTTAGGAGTTTGGGGGAAGCGGAGACAGCTTGTTTGTATGCTCTGGGGACATTTTTCTTATTTGGTGTTTGTAAAAGGAATAATGTTAAAGTGTTTGAAGTAATGGATGTCAATGGCAAGGACCTTGTCTCTAAGAGAGTTTCATGGTGGACCAATTAAAAAAGTACAAACTTGAAGAAATTTATTTTGGTAGGAACTGCAGGACAGGGAAGGAAACCTGCACTGTAGCTAGGCTCAGCATGCAGCAAAGAAGATGCTTGCTTTTCAAAATTTAAAGGTCTGTGCTGTGACGTCACTAAATATACAGTAGTAGAATAAATGGCAGAAATCATTTATACCTACTGGTGTTTTAGCACACTGAGCTTTTGGCGTAGCTTGCTTGCTGCTCAGCTGCAACAGGAATCAAAAGGAAAACTTGCTAGTTAATAAAGATCTGAAATTATCTGTGCTGCATATATTTTTCAGCAGCTGGAGCAAAAATTATCTTGCAGTGCATATATTTGTGAGACGAGTAACACCACTCTGTTAAGAAGCGTATTTACGTTTGGGGATGACAGGTAGGAAAATGCTGTCAGCACACGCTTCCCGATTCATGTTACACAGCTTTTTAGCTGTATGGAAGCAAAGGTAAGGAGGAGCTGTGATACTTGCGATACTTTTCTCTGTACCTACCAAGGAGACTAATATTTACCTTTTTTCAGAGTTGTGCTTCTAATTTTCTGCTCTTTCAAAGGTGTCTTTATTGCCACAGATAGGCAAGATAGATTGACATACAAGGGCTTGGATACACACCTTAGTTTACTGAGTTACTGTTGTCTTACCTGAGTCATGACCACTGAGCGTAATGTACTTGAGCTATTTATTGTAAACGGGGATGAAATATTTTTTCACTAAAGGTTTAAACTAACCTGTTTACATCTCAGTTGACTAAGAACATTTCCATGTCAGCCCATGCTCAGTATTTCATTAAGCTGAGGTTTGTTAGTCATGAGATCAAGTTCACTTGGGAAATAAAATTAAGCAAAAAAAGAGTTCTCTGCTTAATTTGAAGAGATAGAAAAAGGGGTCTTATTCACAAGTTGGCATTCATTGGTTTTAAATCAAATAGACTGAGATGGTGGCTTTTTGTGGTTTATATGGTATGTCTTGGTATCTTAGTTTATCTAGTGAAAACTGGAGCTTCAATCTTTTTTTTCTTAAAACAGAACTAAAATCCTCTGTAAAACTATTTGCTGTTAGGGAGTGAGGTTTTATCCTGTCTCTGTAAATAAATATTTACTGTAGTAGGGATTTACAGTTTAGGTCTCCTGCATTATAATTTGGCAGCAGTTCACTCTGGATATATATTTCTCACTTGATATTATGTCCTGCACTGTAGAAGCCTTTATGGATGCTGCATAGCATCTGCTGTGTTACTGTGCTAGCTTTGGTTTCAATCGACCTGCATCTTCTGTTTTTTAAAAAGGTTTTGTTGAAAAATACAGTCCATTTAAATTACAGTTGGGATACTTAAATTTTTCTCTGCTTGCTTATGCAACGGATTTCAGTTTTGTAGTAAATTTGTGTATTTCGCGTACTATTCCTATTGTTTTTATTCTTTGCAGTTGTATCTAGATATTACATTGCCTTCAAGATTTATATTTCTTTTTCATTCACAATTTATTAGCAGGTTGTCCTTATGGTACAAAACCAACAAAAAAATTATTTTGAAATTCATTATTTTTATTCTGCACATTTATACTTCTTAAAACCTAGAAATTTTAGTTGCCAGCTATTTAAAACCTCTCTTAAGGTTGCTCTAGGCTTGCTTGCTGTGAGATTAGGATTCTGTGGAGTCTCTTCATGTACCTAAGAAATGCATGCTGAAAGCTTAGGAGAATACCTTTAAATGTTTTTAGCTCTTGAAGTATGACAGGTATCTGATCAAAATAAAGGATGTTTGCTACTGTACTAGGTTTGCATGGCAAGGTTTTGGTAGCGGGGGACTACAGGGGTGGCTTCTGTGAGAAGATGCTAGAAGCTTCTCCCACGTGCAATGAAGCCAATGCCAGCCAGCTCCAAGGTGGACCCATCACTGGCCAAGGCCGAGTCCATCAGCAACAGTGGTAGCACCTCTGGGATAACAGATTTAAGAAGGAGGGGCAAAAATCGGTGGCAGGGCAGCAGTAGAGAGAGGAGTGAGACTACATGAGAGGAACAACTCTGCAGACACGCAGGTCGGTGCAGAAGGAGGGGAGGAGGTGCTCCAGGTACCGGAGCAGAGGTTCCCTGCAGCCCATGGAGCAGACCATGGTGAGGCAGGCTGTCTCTGCAGCCCATGAAGGTCCACAGTGGAGCAGGTCCCCACCCACAGCCCGGGGAGGACCCCACGCCGGAGCAGGGGGTGCCTGAAAAGAGGCTGTGACCCTGTGGGGAGCCCGCGCTGGAGCAGGTTTGCTGCAAGGGCTTGTTTTGCCCGTGACGGTAATTGCTCAGTGATCTCCCTGTCCTTATCTTGACCCATGAGCCTTTTGTAGTGTTTTTTATCCCCCTATCCAGATGAGCAGGGGAGTGATAGAGTGGCTTGGTGGGCACCTGGCATCTAGCCAGGGTCAACCCACCATGGCTATCTAGCACAAACTTACTTGTTTTTTTTGCATTTTTTCCCTTTGGTTCTGCTCCGATTAGCCTTTGAATGCTTCACATTACAGAAGTGAGCAGTTATTGCCGCTGAAGGTGACTGTAGCTGCATGATATCACTTTCTGTAGTTGTTGCCACTCAGGGGAAGCTTTCACAGTGTTTTCAAACAGCTCTCTTTTATGATGAGGTAAATAAACTGAAAGCGAGAACTCAATTGTACATCAAAATGCCTGCTTTTCAAATTTCTTAATGTCATGGGGCTGACCAGTCTTGTACAAGGTCCTCTACAGCCTGCTGTAGGTGACCCTGCTTCGGCAGGAGGATTGGACTAGATGACCCACAGAGGTCCCTTCCAATCCCGACCATTCTGGGATTCTGTGATTTCTGTTTATAAGGAACTCTTACAGTCTTATAAATATTTTATGTCCTTTAACACTTCTAATATAGCAAATCAGGAGGCTGTCTGATCCAGTTTTAATATTATTAACAATTGACCTCAGAGGTACTGTTGTGCATTAGAGAAGAGAACAGGCTTGTGCTAACTTTGCTTCAGAAAATTAGTGCTCTTTTAAGAAAAGGCAACAGCAAGTTTTCTTTGCTTCCAATTCTTCATGTGTAAAATGGAACTTACATTATTCTGTTTGCATTACACTGGTCTCACAAAGGATAGGAAGTAGTCAGATTACTGGGTATTTAAAATAAATACGATTATCAGCAGTAAAAAAAGATGTAATTGACAGCTATTCCGGGGGGTGGAAAAGCTTAGAGATTGTGGTTGGAAGAGACCAAAAAAATAAAAGCGAATATTAGTAGTGTCTTGATGAACTTGGTGAAATAAGTATAGAAGAAGAAAGTGGTGTTGCCCCCAAACGCTAGCATTGCTGGGCAGTTATTTTCGTGTAGCGTATTTGCTGTGTTGCTGTAAATTGGTAGCAAATTGTAACTGAGAGCAAAGCTCATTGCTGATACGTTTTGGTGCATGTCTCTGCAGCTAATGTTGATATTTTGTTAACCAAGTGTTTTAGAGACTTAGGGGAGGAACACATCCTTATTTCAAAGCTATTCTGGATTGCTTGCCCTTTGTTTTATTTTCTAGGGTGTTTTACCCTATTTTTAAAGTATCTAGGGTATTTCCCAGTAGTTTTACTCAAGTGGCTAAGAAACTGAAGGTAATTTTTAAAAACAGAGCCCTTTCCATGTGTAAATGTGCATCACCTTCCATATTTGCCCCTGAAGTGAGGCGAGTTCACTGAGTAAGGCGAGAGGATGATTTAGGTGGAATCCCCAGTGGAAGCTGTGGGGTCTAGATTTGAGCGGAGGTGAGAGTGGATGACCTTCTGTAGGTTGTCCCTAGAATTGGTGGTTTGTGATCAACACGTACTGCATTTCATTAGCAAGGGATTGGCAAGTATGGCCTGAGCTGCTTTTTCCCCTTACCTCCCTTATCGAGATAACACTAGTGTCTGGGCTGAGCCCTTACTGATTCTTTTGTTACCTACTCCTTTATTTTATAATTAATATCTTTGTCATTATACAGGTGAATTTTAAATCTTTGCTTGGAAATCTTTCTCTGGAAGCGAATCATTCATCAGTAGGCTTGTGTGAATGGAGGCAGCAGAGTGCCAGCAAATGGCTCAGTGGTGGACTGGCTTGCCTGGGTGAACGTGGTTCTTGATTTCCCATTGGGAAATAGCAAAAAGAGGGAGTCCTTGCTGACAAGCAGCCAACAACTTGTGGTTATGGAAACCTGAACTTTTAGTACAGGATTCGAAAAATTGACAGCTCACAGAGCACTTTGAGGACTAAGGTGAGAAGGTGAGACTCTGCTGATTCCTCGCAATTATGCCAGTGGCCATAAACGTGGAATTAGTTTGTAGTGTGCTGAGTATTTAGCAGCTTAAGCACAAACCCGTGGTCTGTATCACGTTAGCGGACAAAGTGGTATTAGCTAGTGGGACTGTTGAAGTGACTGATACTAACCTGATGCAGTTTATTGCGTCTTCAAATCTAGTGACCTTCCAAGTAGATGGAAACGGTGTACACCGTTTTGAGGAGTGCTGCTTTCTAGTGCACTGTTGTAATCATTCTCTGAAGCTGAGCAGTTGCATCAACCTTACAAATGGTGACTAATGTCCTTCTACTGTATATCATAACAGAAAATGATATTAGGAGAATTGTGAATGAAATAATAGAACATTTCCTGAAGCAAAGCCAACTATGAGATCAGCTCAGTGTTATGACTCATTTAGTAAGCCAAAGCTCTTTAAGCAGACATAAATGTTGTTATCTATTCTGTGTCTGACTTCCGTTAGAAACTACAGAAAAATCCTACTTTCCAACAGCAACTTACAATCGATGAATTGCAGATAAGACAAGATATTATTTTTGATTCATGTACTGTACTGGTCTTTGGGGGTTTTTTGGTGTGTTTTTTCATTATTACTCACTTCCATTTTTTTGAAGAGCAGCAAAAGCATTCTGCAACTTGAATAGCCACAGTAAGGCTGTCCCGCAGGCTCTACGCTGAAAGTGCTGAGAATGTTTGTCTAGACTTCGCAATTTTGTCTTGCTTTACTCTCTTTTATTGTCTCACAATTGTTACTTTTCAGAATTTGAGAGGGCATTAAAGGAAAGAAAGTGGAACAAAAGTACCAGAAGCCAACCTGGAAATTCTGAAGTAACTTTTGAGGGATGCAGTTGAAATTATCTAAATCTAATGCTTCTGTGGAATATTAAAAACCTGAATCAAAAGATCATTTTCCGTTAAACACAGAAGGGTACGTAGAGGTGCTATAAGGGATGTATTAACTTTGTATACAAGCTCTCTACCCGAATAACATTGTTCTGAGAATGCCCTGCATCCATGATTTCAGCAGGTTTGTGGAACAGACTTTACAGCATCTCTTTGGGTAGTTGCATCTCTCCTATTTTTTTGGGTAATCTCATCTCTTATTTTTCATTTCTTCTGGAGTAGCATACAAGCTCTGTGTGGTTGCTTTGGTGCCTTTGCTTTAGTTGAACTTTCCATTTCTATGGCCATGCTAGAGGGATGGCAAGCATAGGAGACACAGGAAGGAAGCATAAGGTGGTGTTGCTTCTATTTTTGTTTCTGTTGTAACAAGAAGAAAAAGTTTTACTTCTGCATCAGGATCCAACAGGGTATATATTTTTCTGTATGGACTTTTCTTCCTCTTTTAGAATTCCCTGATACTTAGATTTGGAGGGAACTTTAAAGATATCTGGGCTAATATTTTTATTACTGTGCAGAAAGAATTATTTTGGCAGCCAAGATAAAATGCATACTCATTTTCTCAGGAAATTTTTTGCTCCTGTTTATGGAGAGATGAAGTATGTCTCATTAATGAAATTAGTATATTTTGATCTGAACTCTAATGGGAGCTAATTTGATAGCTAGTGGCGGGGAGGTGACATGGCCGTTGTATATTGGGTGTATAATCTACATGGGAATAATGCTCTTTACATAATATACTTATGCATGTGATGGCAGGATGAAATATTAGTGTTCCATACTTTATATAGGAGTCATCTGATAGACTGTTTACGAAGAGGGGTAGGCATTTTCTAGCTGTAGTGTGGTGTGAGCTGCAGAACTTTTATATGTACAGAAACTATGGTATGGTGTTTTCATGTGAAAAAGGTGGGATTTTTGTAAAAATCAGGCATAATGGAATTACAGTCTCATAAGAGCTGTTTCCTGTGACTGCAAAACAGAACAACAGTAAATGAATAATTAAGAGGTAGTTCAGTTACTGCTTGTGCTCTTTGAAGGCTGAGAGCTACCATGTTACGTTTCAGGTTGTGCTGTGGTTTACGCTACTACATGGCTATTGCTTCCAAGGCAGTCATCTCAAAAAAACTTCTTCACCCTCATTTTGTGGCTTTTACTGGATCAAAATATCATCACCTCCCAAAGAGGTTCCTCTGGGAGCAGGTTTTGCTTTACTCATTTGTACTTCCTTTTTTTTCAGAGTTCATTAGTCCTTACTTGGGTAGCATTCCTATTCACCAAGAAAGGAATCGGAAGTGAGCGTACATTTCAAAACCTTAGTTTCACTGTGCTGTATACATTTTTTTGAATGCAACAGGTCTTCTCGTGGGAACATTAGATGCAGTGTTGGATTCTACATCGAAAGTCGCCCCATTTCGCATCCTACATCAGACACCAGACTCTCAAGTCTACTGGTCCATTGCATGCGGTATGTACTATGATTTAGAAGCTAACTGAGTTTGTAGTATGAAAAACAAGGTTACAAGGTATGGTATCCATTTTTGGGTTAATCACATAATTGTTCATTCTCGTGACGTCTAAATGGTTTAAAATCATTTGCAAACCTGAGAATGATGGTAGTGTGTGCTTCCAGTTTTTCAGAGTATATCTAAGGACTCTTCATGTTACAACTTCAGATACCTGCTCTCTAGAGCAGTCAAGTACTGAAGAACTGCCTTGGTGCTCTTTTAGGAGAATAGAGGCACCATCTTTTCTTCTGTAAGCTGCAAGTGTAATTTGGCACAGTTCAGGATGTGATAGGGATAAGTTGACCCTTGGGAGTACTAAGTGTGCTGTAGGTAGGAATAACAGAAGCTGCTTATGCTAATGTCTTTTTGTACTTTATCTTTGCTTGTTAAAATGAGCCAGGTTCCCAGTCATGGTAGGAGTTGAATTCCTACTCATATCTGTTGCTCTCGTAGTGCAAGAAGTTCTTTCTCTTTCTCGTGTTGTGTTATTATTCAGTAGGAAATGGAAAAGAAAATGGACCTTGAGAGTGGAGTGTGTGAGTTTCTCCTAGAGCATGCTTTTTGATAGTGTGCATGGGTTTATTTTGTTGTGGTTTTTTTTTTCTTTTTTTAAGTTTTGCAGCTTCTGCTAAAAATAAAATGTGAGTTCCTTTATACAGGCTGCTTAACTGCTGGGTGTCCAGAGACCTGCATTTCAACAGTTGAGAGGGCTTTTTTTGTTCTTTATATACATCATTGTTTTCTCTTCTGGAGCAAGGTCTTGTCTTTATATTGAAATTAATTAATATCGTCATGTCAATGTCAAGAGTCACTGTTGCGGAATTAATATATTTTTTAGGCTTATTTTTTAGTTAGCAGTGTTCTTTTACAGAAACAAGACTCCATCCGGACTTCTCCGGGCTATAGGCCTTCATTTTTAGTTGCCTGTGTCAAAAGATGAGCTTTGCAGAAAATCTACGGCTCTGCAAACATGTACATGCATGACACAACAGTTCCACTAACAAGTGCTATGCTGTTGTTACATTGGATTTTGCTGTTGTCACTTTATTATGAATCTTCATTGCTTCACCTTAAATGAAAAATCGTCCCCCTTGCTGTCTTTTCTATACAGTTAGCTACTTTCAAAGTACAGATTTGTTCTTTTAGATGTTTATTACTAGTTTACACATTTCATGCTGTAGTGTTAATCTGCTCCTCTTTACATTCTGCAAGGACCTCCCTGAAGGGCAGTAGTCAGTGGGAGAACTGTTTAATAGTGAGTTACTATAATTCATTACATGTCACTTTAAAAGGGCAACCTTATAAAGTTGATAGAAGTTGAACACTTTGTGAATCGACAGTAAATAAAATTTTAGGACTACTTCTGAAGAAGTCAGAACTGATGGTGACAGGCTATCAAAAACATACTTCGATAAGTATGTTGGAAATATACTCTGGGGAATTCTGATGCCATCAGGTCAGTGCTTGGGAAATCACAAAGTGTAATCTTCACCTTAGGACTGAATTTCTATCAATTCTATGCTGTGTTAGTATACTTTACAATGAAAGGCTATGTAATGTAGTTATGCTTTGTGTTAGAAAACAGGTTGTTCCTTCTGTTAAGTGAATAAATTGAAGAGAATACAGTTTGTTCCTGCTATTACATATTAAGAGTCTGAAACAGTGCTCCTAAATCATTTAAATATTTATAAAAAAGTTTCATCTTTGCTGTGTCACATCTGTGCCTCTGATGCACGTTGTGACTCAAATAATTGGTCTGCATGTGTAGTCTGAGAAAAATAATTAGTTTGTGATTTAATTGCTATGTTAATTACTCTTTATGTTAGAGTGTAGTGCAGTCTAACTATTTAGCCATATTTAGAACAATTTCTATTCATTCCCAAGGCAACGGTAACTGATTCTGTGGAGTCCACTGAAAATTGTTTAATTAGTCTTTGCAAAGTAAATTAGAAGAAAGAATTTGTAAAGGTGTGTTTTTGCTTAGGGATATTGGTAGTATGTGATTACACTGACTGATTTTATTTGTGAGCGTTCCTGTGGAGGATGAAACTGCAAATTAATTCACATTCTAGAATCCCTTTATTCGTCTCTAAGCAAGTGGAGGAAAAGAAGATTATCATGAGTAGTCAACATGGAATTGTTACTGTGGTGACGTACATTTAGATTTATTTTAATAAGGTGAACTAACAGTTAAGAATAAAGTTATAATTTAAGGATAGTTACTAACTCAGGAAAAAATATTTGAATAGCAGCCAGTGTTGCAGATAAGGAACATCTCAAGGTTACAGACTTGCTCAACCAAGGACATCCACGGTGAGACTGTGAAATAAGGAGTTGGCAAGAAAACAAGAACTCTGGTGTCCTCAGGTGGCACATAACCAGAAGAGGACAAAATGAGTAGGGGTATTCTGCCACAAATGACCACCAGATACCCTGTGAGACACCCGCACAGGTGTAGAAGACTTTGCTTGCTCAGCACCATCAATATGTATTAGATAGGTAGAAGAATTGTGTTAGTTAGGTGGGGCTTTGTAACTTTTGTATATAAATGTCTGGTAAAGAATCCCAGGGGTGTGCTTGATTTGTGGAAATCTACCACCTCGCACCCTGCGCAGAATAAAACAACATCTTCTATCTGAACGTACTTTGTGTGTTTTGGGAGTTATTTTTGATTTTAGGCAACAGTTTCACCAAGGGGAAATCATGCTTGACTGGTGTGATAGCCTGCTATGATGGCATGACCAGCTGGGTAGATGAGGGGAGAGCAGTCGATGTTGCTTACCTTGACTTCAGCAAGGCTTTCGACAGTCTCGCATGACATCCTCATTGGGAACCTCAGGAAGCGTGGGCTAGATGAGTGGACAGTGAGGTGGATTGAGAACTGGCTGACTGGCAGAGCCCAGAGGGTTGTGGTCAGCGGCGCACAGTCTCGTTGGAGGCCTGTAGGTTATGGTGTTCCCCAGGGGTCAGTGCTGGGCCCAGTCTTGTTCAGACAGAGTGTACCCTCAGCAAGTTTACTGATGACACAAAATTGAGAGGAGTGATTAATACACCAGAAGGCTGCCCTGCCACCCAGCTAGACGTGGACAGGCTGGAGAGTTGGGCGGAGAAGAACCTGATGAAGTTCAGCAAGGACAAGTGTAGGGTCCTGCACCTGGGGAGGAATGACCCCATGCACCAGTACAGGATGGAGCAGACCTGCTTGAAAGCAGCTCTGTGGAGAGGGATCTGGATGTCCTGATGGATGACAAGCTGACCATGAGCCCGCAGTGTGCCCTGGTTGCAAAGAAGGCCAGTGGTCTCCTGGGGTGTATTAAGAAGAGAGACTCTCCTCCCCCTCTACTCTGCCCTAGTGAGGCCCCATCTGCAGTACTGTGTCCAGTTCTGGGCTCCCCAGCTCAAGAAAGATGAGGAGCGACTGGAGAGAGTCCAGCAGAGGGCTACGAGGATGATGAGGGGACTGGAGCATCTGTCCTATGAGGAAAGGCTGAGGGAGCTGGGCTTGTTCAGCCTGAAGAAGAGAAGGCTGAGAGGGGAACTTACAAATGCCTATAAATATTTTAAGGATGGGTGTCAGGAGGATGGGGCCAGACTCTTTTCAGTGGTGCCCAGTGACAGGACAAGGGGCAACATGCGCAAACTGAAGGAGAGGAAGTTCCACCTGAACATGAGGAAGAACTTCTTTATGTTGAGGGTGACAGAACACTGGAACAAGCTGCCCAGAGGGGCTGTGGAGTGTCCTTGAATACGTGAAAAGAAGATGAATTATCATAAGCATTTTGAAATTGGCTTACCACATTTCTCTAATTATAAAAGTAGCTAGTGGGTAAGAGTGTTCCTTTGTATTTAAAGTAGGCCAGTAATCTAAGAGTAAGTCTGGACATTTCAGATGAGAGAGGCTTTTCTTTGCTAGAAAGTTGCACTGATATTCACCATAGTGAGCAGGTGATAGGTCTCTGAAACCTAGATCAAAAAGCAGTGTAAAGTAAATAAATAGCAAGGTTGGCTCCTAAGGTGTTTGAAAATGCAGTATTTATATTTTTGGAACACTGAATTTTATCTTGGCTCTAAGGTTTGTATATTACTTATGGAAGGTTTCTTAAGTTACTCCTTCTCTTGTACGTATGTAATGAAAGGAAAGAAAGCAGTCCTTATTCCTGTACGTTAGAGTCCCTGAGGGTCCAGAAGAAAAAAATACGAATTCTGGTGGTGCCAAACATTGTTTCAAGGATCATTCAGTTTGTATGAATCAGGAGTTCTGGTATGTGTTGTCCATAAGGGGTGTAGCTGTGCTTCTGTCCTCTGGTGGAACCCTGCAATTGCATGAAGGCAGTGCGTTGTTTGGAATTACAGCAGACGCAGAACTTTATTGTAGGTAGGATGACATTGCTTCCTGAACGGTGGTTGCCTAAGCTTTAGTGTGGTTAGAAATATAGTTGATAGAGAATGAGGTACAACCATAACCTGTAACGAGCACAAGCAAGTAGCAATTGATTGTTGTAAGCAGCATAAATGTTTGTTTTGTGGATCCTCAGAGAAATCTTTGCTACCTTCCTGGTTACGGTGATGTATGCTTTACATCCTTACGCTTGTTAGAAAGGATTTTGCACGGCAGGTCTTAGTCTTGGAGTTCTACTCTGGAAACTGATGTGGCCCAGTGATCACAGCTGAGGATATCAAAGGCCCAGATTTCATTTTCTTCTTAGTCTCATGAATTTTATCTCTCATTTCCTGTCTTCTAGAGTATTAGAGTGGGAGCGTTCTAGCGATGCTCTGCCATCTGTGTTGCGGAGGTACTGCTGAGCTGAAGGAACTGTCAGTCCAAGTCAGGATTCAGCACTGAGCCACACTGTGTTGACAAAGCTGAGATTCTTCTACATGTAAAGGCTAGAAATCTAGCTGCATAAAGGGCTTGAAAGATAAAAACACAGCTGTGCACATTTTTAATGTACACCAAATACATTTTTAGTGTACACAAAAGTGGGACAATAAATTTGAGACTTGTGATTTGGACGTGTGTATCTAAATTACTCTGTGAATCAGGAATTTGCAAAGTATTCCCTGGATTAATATTTTTAGTGAAATGATTAAAGCCTGTTCTAATTTTAAGCAACACTAACTTTCTCTTTCAATCAGGATCCAGCAGAGAAGAAATAACAGAACACTGGGACTGGTTAGAACACAATGTTATGAAGACTTTGTCAGTATTTGATTCAAATGAAGATATTACGAGCTTCGTCCAGGGAAAGATAAGAGTAAGTAACAGGTGCATGACTTAATTGGGAAAGGCTTTCCTCTAAACGTACATGAATAATATGTCCTCTTTAGAATATCAAAGGACGGCGTTGTAATGGTACATACTTCTGATTGAGTAGTATGTGGCAGTTAACTTCAGCACACTCCATTGCTCCTGTTTATCTGCCCCACAGTTAAGTAAGGTTGTTTGACATAAACTCTTCCCGGTAAATGATATACTAGATGCCTTTAGAGAGTGGTCTATAAGCATTGATAGATTATTTCACAATAATTTTAATAATGCCTGGGAAGTACATGGTATATTTTTGTGAAGGTGCAACAGTTTGCTTCATATATGCAAAATATTTAGCCTGGGAATTCCTGTGATTAAGTGAGGAGAACGTATCTATTTTGGAAGAGGAGACCTGGGAATGTGTGTCTTGCCTTAGTTGTGTGGGAAGCTTGGTGGATGAGTCTGAAACAGGACATTTGATTTGTGACCTGTGTTCTAATCCTTAGACTATTCTTCCTGTTCTAAAACTTACTATCCTGTTAGGAGAAAGCTACGCCGTATGTATGCAGGTACATGTATGACACACCCACATGGGTGTAAAGTAACTGGCTCTCTTGTTTTAGGGCTTGATTGCCGAAGAGGGAAAAGGTTCTTTTGTAAAAGAAGAAGATCCTGAGAAGTTTCGTGAAGGTCTTATGAAGTTTGAAAAGTGTTTTGGACTACCAGAGCAAGAGAAATTGGTTACTTATTACTCGTGCAGTTATTGGAAGGGCAGAGTGCCCTGTCAAGGATGGCTTTATCTTAGTACCAACTTCCTTAGCTTTTACTCATTTTTGCTGGGAGCAGAAAGTAAGTAAGCCTTGGTACTAAGCCTAGTCCCTTCACATTTTACTGTTTAACTTCCAGCTTTGGAAGAATTCTTTCTATGTACTAAGGGAGCTGTTTTGCCATGTGAGCAGATGTCAACACAGAATAGGAAAAACTGCAAACATAAAATACTTTATGGAAGTGAATACATTTGTGTAACTTACTACGCAGTGTGCATTAGTTTTTTTCCTCTATGTGAGCTTCATAGAGAAGTCAGACCTGTTGCAGTTGACTGTAACTAAAAGTTGTCAACCATCTTTAGTTTGTGCTGCATATTAATTCAGTCTGTGAGGATTACAGTTATTGCTTCACACAGAGATGTAATCTTTCACATGGGCGCACTACACACTGTTGATAATTGCACATATCTTTTTTTCCCTGTGTAATATGTGTTTGAAATGCCCAAACAAATAGTGTGAGCTATAACTGTATTTATGTGAAAACTAGAAAAGAATAAGAAAGTAGGATCTTTTCTAAGCTCTTTCTCATTTGTTGTGGGAAATGTCATAGCTAATGAGCCTGGTTCCTCTAAATGTCAATAAATGATCGATTTACTTTAAGAAGCCCTGTTGGTAAACTGTTCAAGTGGGGTAGCTTATAGGGTGGTGTGTGTTTGCGATTGGCGGTTTCACATGAGAGCAAAGAAAAGGTGATTTAAGCTTTTATTTTCATACATGGTGTGTCTTTAATGTTTTTTTTCTATAAAACTATTTGTAATGGAATTATTTTATAGGAATTGCAAAGAGATATTTTTTTGTTCTTGTGAGTTTGTAGCCCTTTCCAAGTGGGTTATCATTTAGCTGTATCGCCTAATTGTATGTCAGTAGTGCTGCTGACTACCATTTTCTTTTTTTAGTACGAGGGTAGCAGCTAATGAAAAGTTACTCACATCTGCTTATATTTGTATTTTTAGTAAAACTTACTATCTCCTGGGATGAAATATCAAAACTTGAGAAGACTTCCAACGTGATTCTGACAGAGAGCATTCATGTGTGCTCTCGTGGGGAAGATCACTATTTTTCCATGTTTTTGCACATTAGTGAAACGTTCCTTCTCATGGAGCAGCTGGCAAACTATGCTGTTAGGAGACTTTTTGACAAGGAGACATTTGAAAATGACCTAGTCCTTCATGACCCACTGCAGATCACCAAGAGGTAATATATTACTTCGAGTCTATTTGCTCTGGGTTTAGTACTCTTTTTAGGCAAAGGAGAAGAGAATCCTTGTCTCAAGGGGGTATATAAATGTCAGAAAAGCTGGTGTTCTCTTAAACAAGTGTCGCGTTAATATTTGGGATCAAAGTAATGTGAGGCATTGAAATTTATTGTTATTTTTCAATATCAGAAGTCTACATGAAGGCAGGAAATGATCAAACCTTCAGAGCTGGTCTTGAACTATAGGGTTTATAGTACTGAATTTTTAAAAGGCATTATAGTAGCATTTAGGATTAGAAAATTAAGAATGAAGCTGCAGTGTCTCCAAAGAGACCTGATGAGGAAGGATAAGGTGGAGAACAAATCATGTAATAAATGTGTAAATAGTAACTGCATGGCTTTTCTGCCACTGGATGATGGGTGATAAGATCAATGAACTGCAGATGGGGGCATGGCTTTCCCTATTTACGACAGTGTTTTAGGCAGTGGGAAAGATGTGTATGTAAGTAACTTGATGGTTAGGGTCCTTCTCAAGGAAGGGGTGTGATTATTCCTTGTAGTAATTTTGTGGTTTCTCTTCAGTTCTGGTTTATGTTGAAACAAATGTTGTCTTTTCCTCTGAGAGCTGTCCAAATTCTGTTTAGATTTTGATCTGTGGACCACAGCTATTTACTGTGAAAAGTAACCAAGAAAAGCAAGTCTATTGTTAGGTAATTTAAATTCACATGAAGGGACTAAATCTTTGTTGGAAAATGTTACCTATCTGCAAATCAGAAATTACATAAAGCATTTTTCTAAGAATTGTTCCTACTTAAGGCTCCATGCACTATGATTTAAGGAAAAAGAAAGCTATTTAGTTTTGTAGTACACAGATAATAAAACCTGGTTTAGGTTGTATTTTCTGGGTAATTGATTCCTCAGTTTGGTAGCAATGCCGCAAAGGGATGTTTCTCTACAACCAAAACATTGTTTCTGGTTGCAGTTACCTGTGAAGAATTAGCGTGTGGCAGATGCTTACAACATGTGCTATGTTTCTTCTGCCAAGCCAAAACTTGTTTTAGGTTTAAATGGACTGTTCAGATGGATGGGGAAGCTGAGCAGATTAGGCTATTCGCATGCTTTCCTCCACTACCTGTAGGCCCTGATTCAGCAAAGTGCTTTACTGTGTAAAAACATGCTTGAACATGATTCCTGTTTAGTGAAGTATTGAAGTATTTTGTTAAGTGGGTGTATATAGACAAGTGTGGTCCTGCCCTTTTTTGCCTCTTCAAGCAAAACATGGAACCCTCCAGACTGACCCCATGAATGATGGGAGAGCGTGACGTTTTACTGTCTTTTCCCCAAGGTATTTTTAGCTTTTGTATTTATAAAGGCATTTTAAACTTATTTAATTGTTCTTTTCTCTCTCCTACCCTGTTTTTTGTTTTGTTTTTAACCTAGAGGCCTAGAGAGCCGTGCCCACAGTGAGCAGTTTAGTGCGTTCTTCAGGCTACCCAAAGAAGAGAGCTTGAAAGAAGTTCATGAGTGCTTCTTATGGGTTCCTTTCAGTCATTACAACACCCATGGGAAAATGTGCGTTTCAGAAAACTACATCTGCTTTGCTAGCCAGGATGGCAGCCTGTGCAGTGTAATCATTCCATTAAGAGAGGTAATGCAAAGTACAAGTCAGGAACAGTTATACCAGAAGTTTTGCACTTGTACAGTTTAATGCCAGTTTAGCAGATTTTCATTAGAATCTGCTTACTTTACATGGTGTCATACCTTTCCCCCTACCTTGGATACCACATGTAGGATTTCTGAACAGCTTTTGTGTTTCAGCTTTGTTCTCTGTGTCCTCTTAATGTTTTCTATTTGCCTTGGTTTCTGTACCTGGGTACAGAATCCAATTTTTTTAATACTTCTTTTTTTTTTAAATGAAAAAGCTTATGCTTAATTCTTGAAGATGAGTTAATGAGAGATTCTCAAGATAGATAAAAAGCAAAGAATTGGAGAAGATAGAGGATCTTGAAGGTTAGTAATCACTCTGCCGTGTTTCTTTCTTAGCTCAGTAGTGCAGTTCTTTTTGCAGCAGTTGAGCAGTGCTGTCTGTTCAAAGGTCTGTAGGAAAATCCACTGACAGCCAGCAGTGTATTAAGTGTATCAAGTATTGATGCTATTGCAGCTGATAGTTTCAACAGACTGAATAAAGACCATATTGTAAAGGACACAGCATTCATATTTCTGTAGAGCACTATGGGTAGACTGTGGAATAACTTCTGGAAAAAATCAACCCTGCTACATCCCTCTCTTGACTTCGTGTGATCTGGAACATGGCCACATTGCAGTCTTCCAGTGTTAAAAGCTTTTCATCAGCAGCCAGACATATTTTACAATAGCCTAAAAATTAACCAGGTTCTGTAATTGCTCGATAATTGCTCTGCGTACTATGTGTACATACTGCCTGACATAAGACACCTGACATAGGGGTGTGAGCTGAGCTAATTTCAGCAATACACTTGGTGTTCCCCATCCAGATAAAGCAATTTATTTGATTGTGTATAAATAGTCCTGCCAACAATAGAGACTTCCAGAACCCGAGAAGAACGAGAAGAGGATATATTGAAGGAGCTGACTCTAAATTTATTCTTGTGGATTGTCAGGCCCTCAGTATTTGTTCTATGGTACTGCAGAGTAATTTTTTCAGCAGTCTTTCGTTCTTTACCTATAACAATGTAAAAACACCAGCAATGGCAGTCAGTCTAGCTATTCAGAATGTCTCACTTGTACTTTATTAAAGTGTATTAACTGCTCTAATCTGTAACTGTTCCATCATGGCAATTAAAATCAGCTCCAGCTGTCATGTGTTATGACAGCTGTCTTTGAAAGGGTGTTCTCAGTGGAAATTGATTCTTGTGGAACTGGTTTCATTTGATTACTTGCAAGAGCCATGTTTTGTCTCCTTTCGGATGGTAAGAAAAAAAGCAACAGCTTCAGCAGGTAGAAGGAGGCAAGATTTACAAATAAACTTAGCACTCACAGCCAGGAAAACCTTTTTGAAGATTTTTGGTACTCTGTGGAAAATCTGTCGCATGGTACTTAGCACTTTGTGCTAAAATAGCTCCAGACCACTGAGTTTTAGTGTAATGAGTTTGTTACTTGCGTTACTAATTCCGCTTGAGTGGTGCTGCAAACTACTGTTTCATGTACACATGTATTTTTAACAGTTTTTCTTTTTTAGAAGTAAGCTGGTAGAATTTGTTGCCTAATTTATTTATGTATCCTTGCTTCTGTAGGTCACAGGGGTGGATAAGGCAGACCCAGCCAACAGAGGAGTCAGCATCAGTACCAAAGGAAAAACAGCTTTTCGTTTCACAGAGGTTAGAGATTTCGAACAGCTTGTGGCAAAGCTCAGAGTGAAATGCAATGCAGCTTCAAGTCCACAACACATCATAAATACAGAGGTAACTGCTCTGCTAATTCGAATTTCTTAGTACCTGTCCTCTGAATAAGGTGGTGTCATCTTATGAGTTTATGTATCGTTGTCAGGGTTTTGCTGTGTAATGCAATACAGTTATATTTAAGCCTGAGTCTAGACACAAGATGGGTAACAATGTCTGCTGTACTTCTAGATATCAAGTTGTCTAAATCTTTTTTTTCTTTTAAAATAATTTTCCTATATCTTGCCTTCAGACCCTTCAGATTAAAACAGAAGTCCAGCAGTCTGATGGAAAATTATGTGTAGCTATGTCAGTTTTTGCCAGCTGACTTTTTGACTCAGGAAGTTAATGGAATGGTTGTAAGGTTGTTTCTAGATGTGATGAAATCTGTATGTGTAGTTTCATGCATGAGAAATGAGAAAGCAATGACAAAACATCCCTAACAAGCATTACTTACTATAGTTGCTGTGTCTATTCCCTGAAGATTTTCCCCTGAAAAAAAATTAAATAGAATCAGCTGGAGTAGCCTCTAAAGTGACAGTTGTAAGAGTGGAGAAGTGTACAAATAAATGCCTTTTGGCAGAAAATAATCAGTGTATCGGCAAAATCTCTAACTTTAGAATTAGATTCTTAAGGGTTAAAAGGCAAAAATGAGTAATAAAAGTGAGATACTTTGATATCAGCAAAAATGCTTAGCCGATAAGGGTACAGCACAGCTCTGGGAGACCAGAGCGGTGAGATCTCCTGCTCAAGGGCATTCCCTTTTAAATTACCTTATTATGGGTTATATCTGCATTATTTTGACATATCATGCTAAGTAATGTACCTCTGGTTTTAAGGTATGGAAAAATAAGTAACTGTGCCTATGTGAAAGAGAAAGTGTTAAAGAATGGTGCTACTGTGAATGCATTGTGTTTTGGGTTCTTTCACTTTATTTTCCATCAGGTTTTGAAAAACAATCCATATTCTAATACTGTTTTTTAAATGCTCTCAGCATTTCTCTAGTTCAGTATATGGCTCCGTTTAAGGTTTTTCTTTTTACTTCAGTGGTGATGGATGGTCAGGCCTCCCTATCTATTGCCGTTCTCATTATGAATATTAAGTTTTTGGCTACAGAGATGAATTTTTTTTCAAGTGCAGCCTCCTGAAAGCCCATTTGTGCAGAGCAGTGATTGCTGTTTTTCATTTATTTTTGAAGTCTGTGCCTTGTACCTGTAATTTAATATACTAAACAATGGTGGTCTAGAAGCAAAACGGTCCCTGGTATCAGTGCTGCTTCTTCAAGGATTGTTTGGCTTTTACAACTGTCACTGTTAAATTTTTTTTCAAGGTGGCAGCTGGTTCTGCCTCTGACAGTCCAAAGGATTTTGATGAGGAACCATCAAAGATGGGTCAGAGAGAGAACAGCAAAACTGTCAGTACAGAAGCCTTAATGACTGTTTACCATCCTCAGGATGCTGAGAATCTTGACTCCAAAATGGTAAGGGATAAAATGGCCAATGGTTTTTGGAATCTAATTGGAAAGGACTGAAGTATATTCAAAATGTGTTCTGGCAAGGCTGCTAATTTCCTCTGGGGCTTTGCCAATCTTCTTTCATCTGCATTTTCTGTATTTGGGGTCCACAGGGTGCTTCTTCATGGCTCCGTCCAATTTCCTGCTCATCTTGTTTAATAATGATACGCCTTATCTTCATGGAGCTAATTCCTCCTGCTCTTCCACCCCTCAGGGAAGAGTTGGCTGTTTGTGACATGATGTGAACATGTTTCATAGCTATCTGAATTGTCAAGTTACAAAGTCACTACAAACTCTTCGGGGGCGAGGAGAATGTTATCAAGAAATTGACAATCTTTTCCTTGCTTCATGCTTTTGCACTTCTGTCTTAACAAAGTTATGCTCTGGAGAATGTTTCTTTAATTGTTTTTGCACTAGGACATCCTATTTTTGCTTCTCCATAGTGTGTGCAAGAAAATTGATAAGTTTCAATTTAAAATTTAAGTCTTTCAGCATAACTTGGTAAATTAAGATATGGAAATTTGAGATTAGAAATACCAGAAAATGAACACCCTTTGCACAGGAGAAAAGTGGATCCAGATTTTTAAGTTCTACTTTTTATAGTATGTTGAGCAAAAGTAGACAAAATCTGCTTTTCCTTTTGGCACCTTTAGTTACTTAACAATGTTAAACCTTACTGCTGCATGTACAGAAAATGTGGTGGCACTGTTCACCCTGTCTCTCAGGAGTTGGAGTGCCTGATCATCCGTTGCTTTGCTTCAGGGAAATGGAATTGCGTTTTAGGTGTATAATCAATTGTTTGTTAGTAATCTTGTGCTTTACAAAGGATCTATTTCACTGCTTCTGCTATCTCTGCCTCCTTCTACTCTGCAGGTGAAATGCCTGTAACTCCAGTTTTGTCTGAATAGGAGTTATTTCCAGTTTTCGTTCTGTGAAGCAGGTTTTACTTACATGGCCGGTCCTACTGAAGTTCAGATTAATACACTGTTATCTTCTGTGTTGATAGAAATTGGTTGTTTCTAAAATCTTTCTATCAGATTGATAGATGTTTGATTAAATGTAAAACCTATCTGGGTAGAAGTGTTTTCAGCTGTTAGTTCCCATCCTTAATCCAACTAGACTTCATACTCCTGCAAATTCTCCTTATTATTGATTCTCTCCTAGTGCTATTTGGAGTTCATGTAAATAAACTGCAGAAAGATGAAGAAACTGTGGGAGAATAATGACACTGATGTCATGCCATCCCTCTGTGTGCTTTCCACCATTCGTAGCCATGCTGTTCCAAATCTGTCAACTAGTATAAAGCAGCAAAGCGTGATGAATCAAAAAAAGGAAGGAACCTGTTTTGCCTGTTGAGTTTCTGTGGGATATCATTTCATCTGTAACAGTTGATACATTTTTATTGCTGTTAGAAAAGAAGAGTTCATAGATATGTTGAAGTCAAAGTATGTTAATTTATCAGAGTAATTAAGCAAGTGTCTGTGACATTGAGTTGACTTGGCAAATAATCACTTGCTTGATTTCAATGCGCCATCATGGCCAAATACTTTTTCTCATAGTTTGTTTGTTAGAGCTCTTGAATTAGCACAGAGAAACCTGCCACCACACGTAAGAAGTCTGATCCTTGCCTTCACCCTATTTTTCCTGGTTGTCTTTTCTACTGCTTTCATTCAATTTAATCTTTTTTCCTTGTTCTATTCGTTTACCCTTTACCAAGAAAATACTACGCTGTTTATCACAAAGCAGCAAGAAAAAATGGGATATTTTAAAATTGGCCCGTTACAATAAGCAGATTTGATTGTATGTATGTATGTATCACACAAACATATATATATTTTTTACATGGAAATAGCTGGAAAAGAATTTTAGAAGAGGAAGTTTTAATGTACCTCTAAATTTTTGCCATAGAAATTATATCAAATATCGAATTTTCTTACTCATTCTGCTGGCAGTGCATTTTTGGAACGCCTCAGGAGAACTATGATGGCAGAATTTTCCTGCACAGTTGCACCTTGCAGTGGTTAGCTCTTTTACTGCTCTACCACTGTTCATTCGCTCCCTTTAGATCCCTAGTACTTCATGGTCCTTTGATAATATTGTAGGTTTTGCCGATGTTGTGTCAAAGTTGCAAATGGTTCAATCTAAAGGTAACAAATAGGGCTGTTTACCTATTGATTTTTTTTAACAAGTTTAGCAGAATAGTGAGCAATAAAACATAACAAATAGATGGTGATGACTTCAGCTAAAGTGAAAATCCAGCTTGCGTACAGTTATTGCTGTTTACGAGTTGGAATCGTTCTCAAGTGGGAAGTAAGGAAAAAGTTGAACTTAGGAGTGGCTTGAAAAAGGTGGAAGAGAGTGATTGTTTGCTGTCTTAATATAGCACCAGGGGGGCTTCAGGTGAACTTAGAAGGTGGCAGGTTTGTCTGGGCTCAGAAAGCAATTTGCAAGGAAAGGTCTGCTGTATATTGTTAAATCGAGAGAGATTGCCTCTGCTGAGGAGGTGCCTCTGCTTTTATTTGCTGGAGGACAGAGGAGGATTTTGCAGGTGTTTGCGTAACCTTACTGTCCTGTGGCACTTGCTGTTGGTGTCTGTCAGATGGGGTGCTGGCTGAGATTTGCTTTTTGTCTGATCTGGTATAGACATTCTTGTAGTAATATACTTTAAAGAATAGTAGGTCATGTAGCAGATGGCATTGTATGCCAAACTTATACTATGCACAGGTTAGATTTTGCTCTGGTTTGCACCAGCATTTATTTCATGTATCAATATGGACGCCAATGCTGTCATTTCCAGTTTGTATGGATATAACTGAGAGCAAAATTTGGTTCTGGTCTCTGAAATGTGAAGAACATCTTCCAATATACTTAATGCTTGTCATCATCTACTTTTCATAGCTGAAAGAAAAAATGAAAGAACAGTCCTGGAACATCCTCTTTGTTGAACGGGGACATGGTGTCAGTATGTTTCGAACAAAGAAGACTCGAGACCTAGTTGTAAGAGGGATCCCGGAGGCGTTAAGAGGAGAGCTCTGGCTACTCTTCTCAGGTATTGCATAGCAAGTATGATAGATTCGTTTTGTGGACTCTGCTGTATGCCTGTTCTAGTTACTGACTGAATATAGTCTGACAGAAAATGCTCTTGCCTCTGGTAATTTTTCCAAATCTTTCTGCAGAAAAAGACCTCTAAATGATGAACAGAATAATTTTGTCTATTATTTTGTTTTGCATTGATTCAAACTAAACCTGCATCTGCTTCTTTTACAACAATCTCAACTGGAAAATAACCATAAGAATACAATACATAAGAATGCTGTTCCAGGAGACAATCCGTTTCAGCAAAGCCTCTTTACTTCCTAGAAAGAAAAGCACATTTGTGGGACTGTGTTACAATTGTGTTGATTTAAACTTTCTGAGAGGATGGTGTTACCAGACACAAAAGAAAATGTTTTCCTGGCAGAGAGTTTGGCCCCAGTTATCGGCAGCTCTTTGCTATATGCTGCTGCTTGATTTAAAGAGTGAGATGTACAGGAATTGTGGACTTTCTTACACGCATGGGAGTTCTTCCCAAAGCTCTGCGTGTGCCTTTGTGGCTTTCTTCTGTGGAAAACAGCAGTGTCAGAGCATTTCACTTGGGGGAATGGAGGCCCAGGGAATTCCGACACTGCTTTACAACACCTCTGTGTGCTTTCTGTTCCCGTTCACTGAAACACTGAGAAAAGCAGCAGCCACTGACTGCATCAGGGTCGCACAGTAAGCCTGTGTCAGCAGCAAACAAGCTGCAGATTTTGAGGAGCCACCCAGGACCTTAGCTGCTAGCTGTACTCGGTGTTCCCCTGGGCAGAGCTTTCTGCTGTTCCAGAGGATTGGTTTATCCTAGCAAGTGGCTTTTATACTCTTCATTCAGCCTACTGTATGATAGTTATGCTTTTGAGGACATGTGAACATGGATTTATCCTTGCTAGTTTGCTTTGGGCAGTTACATAGGCACTTATCCTTCTGTTACCAGACCAGTATCTCTGTCTTGGAAGGTGTTGATGTAAAAGTTACGGAATTAGGTTAATATCAGTCCTTTGCCTAGCTCTTCTAATCTGTCCCCAGCTCTGCGAACAGAAGGGTATTGTATTTTGTTTGCCAGAAAACTTGGGCAAAATTGTAGATGAAAGGAAGCTGTCCCCACATTCCCCCCCCCAAAACAAAAAAGTAAGTCAGAATCAACTTTTTAATGGAAAGTGACTTAGATTTTCTCCAAGCCTTATTTTATTTTGCGTTCCTGTTTCCATTTCAGAGTAATTCCATTTATTTAAGTAGAATTACTGTGATACGTTACTGCAGTAACATCTGGAGATTCATGAGGTACCTCAGTAGTCACTAAATCTTTTTATAGAAATTGCAGACAATCATGTAGATGCTTACCGTTGTCCTCTAATACTGTGCAATACAATGTATTGGCAGGTGCTGTAAATGATATGGCATCCAGCCCTGGTTATTACACTGACTTGGTGGAAAAGTCCTTAGGAACATGCACTTTAGCTACTGATGAAATTGAACGAGATTTGCGTCGCTCCTTACCTGAGCATCCTGCTTTTCAAAGTGACACAGGAATTTCTGCACTCAGGAGAGTTCTTACGGCTTATGCATACAGGAATCCCCAAATTGGATATTGTCAGGTACGGCAGTTTTGAGACTCTTAGTGCTGGTTGTCTAAATATTAGCTCATGATGGCAGTATAGTGGCACCTCATAAAATCAGTCACATAAATATGTAATGGTTTCTTGCTCAGTGGTTCACTTACTTTGCTTATTTCATCCCACTATGTAACAAGAGTTTTTGCATTGTGCTTGAATTTGTTGATAAATTGTCATGTCCACTTCATATATGCCTTTGCATTCTTACTAGACTTTTAGCACTTAAAAATATTTTTATGTAGTGGAAATACTATGCTCTGTGTTTAATAATATAGAGGTAAATGTCTTATCCTGGATATGGCTGTAGGTTATCCTAGCACTCTAAAAACGTGCTGTAAAGTATTTTCAGAAATAGAAATTTTAACAAATGACAACAGTTGCATTTTCACTATCTTTCCTCATGAATGCTTCCTTTTCTGTTTAAATGTTACAGGCAATGAATATTTTGACATCAGTACTTCTGCTGTATGCTAAAGAGGAGGAAGCATTCTGGCTTTTGGTTGCTGTGTGTGAAAGGATGCTACCTGATTATTTCAATCGTCGAATCATTGGTAACATCCATCTGTCTTTTTACCTGTCTAGAATTGAATATAAATGGTCATTCATTAAGAACAAATGTAAGGAATGAGCTGAAGGCTGAACAGTGGCGAGAAAAGGTTGCATTTGGTTCAGTGTTGTGAGGTAGAAAATGAAAGTTACAGAGAACGTCCCAAGACTCCTCCTTAAGCAGGAGTGGTTATGGTTTTCAACCACTCTCGTTACTGTAGGTGTAGCTGCTCAGGAAGCAGTCAGGTAGACGATTATACTGTTCTTCTGGAGTTATAAGTGCAATTCATGCTGTTTATTTGAAATCTAGCTTAAATAAAGGAAAAATAAAGGCAAAACAGTTACTGCAGTTCAGACTTACTCTTTGATCTCGTACTCAGTACTTGTAGGTGTATACGCTAGAAGAAAATTGGACATAATTGCAGAGAGTGTGTGTTGGCTGTCAGGAGAGTCACTGGAAGTAGCTACGCACCCACAAAAGTGCTGACACGCTTTACAGCATGCAGTAAGGCTCTGGACCCATGCACCGAGTGCATTGCTTCCAGTGTAGAGAACGAAGCCAATGGTGCCAAGCAGCTAGGCCTGTGTTTGCTTTTACAACAAAGTTGCACTAGGGCAGGGGCTTTATTTCTCATACTCTGAGAAAAGTATGCTTCTCTGTATTAAGATTTGGGTGGTGGTTTTGTTATCCTTTCCCTGCAGGTGCCTTGGTAGATCAGGCAGTGTTTGAGGAGCTCATCAGGGTTCATCTGCCCCAGTTGACAGACCACATGACGGACATGACTTTTTTCTCCTCGGTCTCTCTCTCCTGGTTCCTTACCCTTTTTATCAGTGTGCTGCCTATTGAAAGTGCAGTCAATGTGGTGGACTGTTTCTTCTATGATGGAATAAAGGCAATCTTGCAGCTGGGTCTCGCAGTGCTGGAATACAACATGGAGAAGTTGCTGACTTGTAAGGATGATGCAGAAGCAGTCACTGTTCTCAACAGGTATCGGTGTAACTGTTATTCTTATGGGCTGCGTAGCAGCTACTATAATTGCAAATATACAAGTCATTCTGGGGCAGCTGAGAGAAGACATCTGGCCATGGCTTCTAAAGGCTTCAGAGGAATTAAGCGTTCATCTTGGGCTAAAATTCTGGAAGGGGTGGCTGTAAAGTGTGCCTGGATCCTCTGCGAATCGCATCCTCCATTAAAATTCTTCTAAAACCATTGCCATTTTGTGTATTTTAAAGTAAAAGCAATGTGGGTTTTGCCTGGAATTTCTGTCACTTGGAGAAGGTGATTTTCCTTAATGAGGAGGTAATCTAGAGCACACTAAGACTGTTCCAAACAGTTTGGGCACCAACTTACTGATGACATAGTCTACAGCTCACTTCTTGCAGTTTAGGCTACTGGCTCCTCTGCTGCTAATGGCTTAAAATACGAGGAAGACTAAAAAAATGCAGTGTGGACAATCATGACCAGATATTTGTTCTATAGTAGCATTTGAAGAATAAATTCAAATATGCAACATAAAGTGCATTTTAAACTGATGTATTGTGAGCAAAACTTGCAGTTTTTTCTTTGCTACCTACCTAAATTCTGTTATTACTGCTGTGATTGTGTATCATGGAGTATTAAAAGAGCAAAATGACTGTGCTATAGGAGTCACCAAGTTATGACTGTTAAGAACTTATAATAAGAATTTCCTCTTAGGGAGACTTCTAAATGTTGCATATTTGAATAGGGTATGAGCTACAGAATTAATGAGGAAAATGTAATTTTTATCATAAGAGACCATGCAGCATGGTATTTATTGTAAAACCTAGCTGTACTCATTTAAATATTTAAAACTTAAAAAAACTAACAGTAAGAACACGTTTACGTGGTTTAAATGTATTAAAATTTAAAATGTAGAAGTGTGGTGAAATTTTAATTTTCACTTGAACCAAACAAACTGCCGTTTCCACTTGACATCAAAGATTTTGATGATTATTACGAACTCCTATTGAACTCTTGCTTTCAACATTTTATCTGGCTGTAACACTTCTGTGGCAGTTATTCCAGCCTGCTGCATAATGGTATATTTAAAAAATTATCACAGTAGTTTGCCTCTGCTCAAGAAGAAGAAAGCTCTCGGTCTGTAGCTATGCGTTCCTCGATGTTGGCGAAGGAGTTGGCCAGCCTCCATCATGGATCTGTTTAGGCTGGTTATGTAGGTATGATGAATAGGCTTGGATCAGGCATGCCTTGCCTTATGCATCTGAGGGAATTAAGATTGCCTCGACCCCCGTTCAGCACAAGCCTCTTTTCCTCTCTCCCAGTTATGTAGTACAGCCTTGCTAGATGCTTAGAGAACCAGGGGAATGCTGAGTGGAAGGGACTTTGGCAAGTCTCTAGTCTAACTTCCCATTCGAAAGAAGATTACTGCTAGCACTGGATCACATCAGCCATGTTATTGTCTAGCTGGGTCTTAAAAACTCCAAGGCTAGAAGCTCTACAAACTTCTCTGAGGTAGCCAATTCCCATGTTTGTTATCGTTGTTACTATTACAGCACATTTGTGCTACTCATGCTGATACTCTTTGCTATTTCGCATTCTCTGTGCACTTTTTCTTCCGTAGATGCTGATGTTATTTTGTTGTGATAAGCTGGTTCCTGCTGATTTCTCGTGTGTTTGCTTTGTGCAGGTTTTTTGAGAGTGTCACTAACAAAGACAGTCCTTTGCCTCCAGCTGTGCAGCAGGGCTCCAACCTCAGCGATGCAAAGAGTGACCATCCAAAAGTGGACATTACTGATTTGATCCGAGAGTCAAATGAAGTATGTGTTCTTGTGGGTATGTTTTCGCATCCTGTGCAGTATTTATGTTGCATGGGCTACCTGAAAAATAGTGCAGCTGCACTGTACAAACTAGAGTAGAAAATCTGTCTAGATTGGTAGAAATCGGGCTCTGTATTTTGTTGACCCTCATTGAAAATCTCATCGGTTATGGAACAGGTTTGGTTTTATATTGTTTTGGGTTTTTTTAACTGCCTGGAATGTGCTTGCTAGGCTGTACTGCGAGGAGTTCCCTAGATTCATCACAGGTCATGTATTGCCATCCTTCGCTCACTTTATTAGTATGACAACTAAATGACAAAGTGCAGCAGAAACGGCCCTTGCATTTGACGTTACAACCTGTGCAGGAAACTGTGCTCCAGTTGTATGGGTTAAATGACTGTTTAGAGATGTGCTGGGTGAAGAAGACCCATTACAATCTTTTAGCACTTTCTTTCAATTTGCTTTCTTTCAATCAAGTTTGATTTCTGCAGCATCTAGCTTTACATGTCTGCACGGGGGAGGAAGTAGGTCTAGCTTCTCCTTCTCCTTTTGTCCTCAGATTTTCATCGGGCATTTCCTTCTTTGGCATGATCTGTTTGAGGCTACGAATCCATTTGTAGATAGGTTTCTGCTCAGCCCTCCTGAAGTGAAAAGCTAGCAGAGAGAAAAAATTTGTTTACATTTTTTTTTTCTATTATCTGGTTTCTTTTATCTGTATGATACTTTTTTTTTTTTCTTTTCTGATTCTCAGTCATATGTTTCTAGTGAAAGATCCACAATACATCTCTTCTGGAAAAATGTCCTGTCCTTGACTCAGAAAAAATTTACTAACTGTAATTTGTAGAATTTAGAAACTGTCTCTTTTGATTTTTGCTGAGAAGAGGGCTTTGCCTTTAGTGGGGTGAACAAAGACAAGAATCAGAAATTCAAGTTCTCTTGAAGTGTCTTTATAGCATTGGGCTGATCATACAAAAAGTCTGTTCTTCTGCTATCAGTATTGTTTCACAAGAATGTTATACTGAAGAATCATGTTTTTAGAACACTTCAAAATTCTTGTAAGAAGAGTTGCAAACTTACAGGTCTTTCTTATCATGGTGAAGATCTCATAGTGAGGATGAATACTTGCAGAATAAAGAGCAGAGATGGTAAATAATGAAGTGCTGTATATTGCATTTTGAAGTGTAAGCTGAAGCTTTCACAGAGATGGAATCATTGCTGAAAGACAAAGCAAAAGGAACTCTCTTTCTTCTTCCCCTGCCTTTGCAGGTGGGTGACTGGACCAAAGCCAGTAGCCTCTGATTTGGTATGGCTTTTAAACATTGATTTCAGCAGATCCTTGAACCCGAATCTCCCACCCTGTTCCTAGGCCTGTATACCCATTTCTATCTCTCTCTATTTTTGGATGCAAATTTTTATCTTCAGCTGAAAACGAATTTCTTCAATGCTAAGTGTCACAATCCATTGTTTGAGAACTGCTGATACAAAGTGAGAGTCAATTTCCTGCTTCCCGTTTTGCCCAGACAGTTAATTGCAACACAGTTATTTCATTTTCATATCACTGTGGAAATAAAATAAATTTCAAAATGGGAAGATTGCTGCAATGGAGAATTGTCATTCTGCAGATAGGTCTAGTTACAAATCATAAATAAGGGAACAGAGATGTTCTTTGTGTTACTGTTGCTTTGCGTGGGTGTTCATGAGATAAATGAGATGAAGTGAAAAGATATGAAGTTGAATTTTAAAATGAGGTTCAGTTTCTTGCCTTTATGACTCAGGCACAAGTGCAAGACTCATTCTTTGGCAGTCTGATCAGGTATGAAGAAGTCATGTTTAACTAGTGAATGGAAGAACGTGTAACATTCTGTCACATCACACTAATTTAGAGTTTATCTTGTTTATATTCTTACTGAGGCCATTGCACAATATCAGTGCCCAGAAGCCAGACCAGTGATTGAGTTATGATTCAGAGATGCAATTTCTCTCTGCTTCCTCTTTGTTCCAAGTCAGAAGTATGGTAGTGGTCTTCACAGGAACGTAGAAATACAGTTCTGGAAAAGAACTCCACAGGTCATCCAGTTCAGCTCCCTGTTCACCATACACCCAGATCACCGTTGAAACATGTCTAATGTTGTTAAAACTCTTCAACAAAAGAGCATCTGCAAAAACTAGCCCATTGTAGGGTTTCTCTGCCCTTGTCAGAATAAATCCTGATATCCATTATGGTTCCTCTGGAATGCTCATAAAGCGCTGTTGAGGATAGCCAATTGCAGTTTTCTCTGCAATTCCTTGTTGCTATTAGGTTGTTGTTGTTCATCACTTACCATTTCAAGTCTGATCTTTTCTTTATGTATATTCAACACAAACACTTCTTCTAACCTTTCCTCAAAGCTTATGCGCTCAGACTCTATGACTTTTTAGGACATGGAGTTGCTGGAGCGTGTCCAGAGAAGAGCAATGAAGCTGGCGAATGGTGTGGCGAACAAGTCTCATGAGGAGCAGCTGGGGGAACTGGGGTTGTTTGGTCTGGAGAAGAGGAGGCTGAGGGGAGACCTTATTGCTCTCTACAACTACCTGAAAGGAGGTTGTAGTGAGGCGGGGGTTGGTCTCTTCTCCCAGGTAACTAAGGAGAGGATGAGAGGAAATGCGTCAGGGGAGGTTTAGATTGGATATTAGGGACAATTTCTTTACTGAAAGTGTGGTCAGGCATTGGCACAGGCTGCCCAGGGAAGTGGTGGAGTCACCGACCCTGGAGGTGTGCAAAAAACGTGTGATGTGGCACTTCGGGACATGGTTTAGCAGTCATGGTGGTGTTGGGTTGACGGTTGGACTTGAAGATCTTAGAGGTCTTTGGCAACCTTAATGATTCAGTTGATTCTATGACTGTGTTGCAGTTTTTCATATATTGTTTAAAATGTGTTGCTGAAAATGGAAACAAAATACACTGCAGAAAAACTTCTGAAAGTCCTACCTAGTTTGGTCATTTTTTTGTTCTCAAAGTTTGGTACAAGAACCAGTTGTGCACATGGTATGTGGTGATCGAGGTTAGGCCGTGTCTTCCTGACCACGTGTGTTTGCTGAAGAGTGTCAAAAACCTTACAGAAGGAAAGATGCATCTTGTCTGCTGTTTCAGCTCTGCACACTAGACTGAATTTCCTCGTATGAGGAAATTCAATTGGTTTGACATCATCTTGATAAAGAATGTTGGCCCATTCTGATTTATTTCCTCTGTTTCTATTTGGACTTTAATTGTTTAATATTTTGTTCCATGATTTCTCTGGAAATGCGTTTCTAGTTTTTGTCTACTATACCACTTTTCTTTAAAGGTAAATGTATTTATTCTACTCCATGCTCAGACATATTCCCTGTCCTTCAGAAATTTCAGAGGTAGCTAGGAGCACTTCAGAAATTACTTCAGCTACTTTCTGAAGTTCACTAGAGTGAATTTCAAGCCCTGACAATGTACACGTCTTAGTCATTGCCACCCTGCTGTAGTAGTCACCGTGCAATAGCAAATTTGGATATAGAGCTGACACGCGATAAAGTCCTTTCCTTTGTCTTCCCACACAGTGAACTACTCCAGTTTCTTCTTTCTCATCACTCTTTGAAACACCTACCCTTTTAAAAGTTGTGCTGTTTAGGGAGCATGTTAGTGCTCTAATAAATTATTTTTTGCTCAGAGTTTCTGTGATCTTCCTTTGTGTCCATGCCTGTAATGTAGATGCAAGACAGACAAAAATGTCAGCAAGACTTGATTTCATGGAATGATGCTTTTCTTCTTAGAGATATGGTGATATTCGATATGAGGATGTTGAGAGCATGCGCTGTAGGAACAGGCTTTACGTGATCCAGACGTTAGAAGCTACGACCAAGAAGAATGTGGTGAGTGACTTGGAAGAGCTAAATCCTTCTCTCTGACAACTTTCGTTCCCTTTTGGAACAAGCACATTTTCCAGGGCCAAATATATGATTTCATACCCTGAAATCGCTCTCGTCTGCAGGGTGTCTGTTAACTGAGATATGGGCTGTGATGTTTTCAGTCAGTGAATCGCAGCATGACCTTCTGGTCTCTTTACAAGTAACACCATCACAGACAGCTTCTAAAGGCTGTCATATCTCTGACGCTTTGCGTTGATTGGAACAGGCTGATCTAGATTTCTGTGTAGTGTGGTTGACTTGTTGATGCATTTCTCTTAGGGCCGTGGTGCACTGTCAACTGTCCACAGTGCTACACTAAAACAATTAATCACCTGCATTTTTATTCTGGGAAGCAATCCCAAATGTCCCTGAAGAGATCATTGTACTGTGTTCAACAAGGATTGCTTTTTGTCTGTGGTGTCTGTGGATGTGCAGTAATGCATGCGTGCATGGTGTGGTAGCTCAGCAGCTGCTGATACCATCCTTTAAGTTCAGACTCCTGAATGAAGGTGGAGATTGCGAGGTGCTTCCTTTGTTTGTCTCTTTTCTTCAGTGGCCCATTTCCAACAACTGATGATAATACTAGTCTATTTAACAAGCAATGCTTCTTTCTCTAGTAAATGTGGCCTATAGGAACCGATACTAAATGCTTCTGGGTGTGCTAAGATGATGACTGTTGTATTTCATTTTACAAAACATACATATTGTGAAGATGAAACCTGGTCTTGTAGCTAACTTTGTTTTAAAAAGCTGTGCAAAATTTTTTTTTTCCTTTTAATTTAAAAAAAAATGAGGATTCAGCTTCACTGTTCAGAGTTGAACATGCATTTGCCCATTAGAAAGGAAGCTATAGGTTACATCATTATAAATAATTGACTTTTATCTCCTGGGTTTCATAGTGTAGGCTCCATGTGTGCGAGTAATGTGACTAACTTTAAGTTTCTTTTTTTTGGGAGAAATTATTTCTTTCAGTCTATAATCTTCTAATTGCTTTTAAGAAGAAATTCTATTCTTACTCCTAATTGTAACATGCCAAATACTGGAATATTCAGACAGTGTCTTTTAATCTGAAGTTATGTTTCCCATAACTTTATTCTATAGGCTTATTCCAAAGAGGGAAGACTTATTAATTAATTAATTTTATCATAATTTTGTTTCAGCTACGTGTTGTATCCCAGGATGTCGAATTCAGTCCTAGTGATCTTGAAGAGCTTTATGAATTATTCAAGGTAATGTGCTATTTTCTTCACTTACCAAACATCCGTCTTAATGGTGGACTGTGTTATGGGTGTGAAACAGTTTTAACCAATGGAGGTAGAAGATAGATTCAACATTTGTTTTACATGTCAGCTTTAAATCAAATTATATAGTTAACTTCCCACACCTTTCACCGAGAGACAGTTGTTGTTTCAGAAAATCTAACAGTTTATCTTTCCTTTGCAGAAGGAGCACTTTCTTTCCTGTTACTGGAATGTAAATAGTCCTGCCTTGCAACATCATGATGCCAGTCTGCCGTATCTTGACCAGTATCGGATTGATTGCCAGCAATTCAGGGTTCTCTGTCATCTCTTGAGCCCCTGGTCACACTGTGCGAACAGAGACTCGCTTGCGTTGTGGACATTCAGACTGATGGATGAGGACTCTGACTGCCTTATAAACTTCAAACAATTTGCCTGTGTTCTTGGTATGAGGACAACACATATATGTAGCACATTCACAAGGGAACTGCAGCTTGGGAGTAGTCCTGGAGTGTATCCCCTTCCACGTGCTATATAAAGAGCCTAAGAGGACTAGCCTCTTAGCTGAGGGTGAAATAGTCTGATTTTTGTCATGTGACATTAAATGCAAAGACTTTTTAAATGGCAATCCAAATGCTAAATGTATATTTATAAGCTTGAGAGTGGGAGCTACACTGTTTAGGCGAATGATAAGGGCTCTAAGTTGTGGAACTGTGCTCTAATTTTCTTGTCTGTATTTCACCATGAAATAGCTAACAAGGCTTTACAAGCTACTAACTTTTCTGAGACGTTAATCTCCTGTTAGAGATTAAATTTAAATATGGCTTTACCATCAAAATATGAGAAAATTAGGAAATGGTATGATCTCATTGCTCGGCCTGTTTGGTTGATGATAAGTAGTTCCTCATACTAAGCCATCTCATACAGAGATCGTGCAAGATGACCAATGCCTCATATCTCTGGGGAACTGAAAGTTCTCTTGACTTACTACTCTGTTCCTTTCATCTTGTTTTCAAGGTAGTATTGTTCAGGAAACAAAAATTTAAGGGAAAATGCTGAGACGACCTTAGTGCTGTATTTCTTTGGTGCTGTGGTTTCATTCTAGTTAAGTCATAGACATAATTAGTGTTCTTTCTTCAGTAAAGGCAAGCCCCAGGCTCAGCTGCAGGTGATACTGCCTTCCTTAAGCTCCATTTCTAATTATACTCCATGTAAGATAGGACACATGTCCAGTTTCAACCTGTATTTTGTTAGGTTTACAGGGCGTTTTAAAGTTTTGTGGAGTTGAACGGACTGTCTTGCCTCTTTCCTCTAACAGATACAATGTATAATGGAAGTTTCACTGACAAACTCAAGCTGCTTTTTAAGTTGCACATCCCTCCGGGTAAGTGCGAGGTGGTAGCATTTGGGGAGGGCTGTTCCTGGCTTTTGTAAACTTTGCATGCTTTTTTTTCCTTAGCTTTCTTCTTTTTCCTGTTGTCCCCAGTGCTGGCTACAGTACAGTCTGATAGCTGTGATACAGATGTGTATTTCTTCCAGAGTGATATATTCCATGATTCTGTTCTTTGGGGAGGACTTCGTCTGCTCCAGCACCATTTCCCTTCCAAGGGACCATTTGTGTGTACAAAGCTTTTGCTTTTTATCACTGCTTTGGTAATGCTTGGGAGCCCCCAAACCACTCTATTAATTTATTTATTGCAGCTTTTACTGAAGTAGAATCTCTGAGCCCTTCCAAAGGTGGTGATCTTTCAAAAGAAGAACTGATCCACTTCACCCAACTCAGTGGTAAGCTCCAGAGTGTGAGGCTTTGACTGCAGAATATTAGAAGGAATCTATTAATTATCTCGTGGTGAAAAATGGGGAGCTCTCTTCTGAAAATTGGTAAATCCAGTAAATCATATCACTGTTAAGAAGAATCCTCTGCAGAGGTCTTCTGTAGATAGCTATATTTTCATAAAGTAGTGTATAATTTGTGGATAGCTTGTCTGATGATTGAATTCAATGGCCACGGGTGTTTACATGGAAGCAGGGGAGAGTGTACTTGGTCAGCATTTTTCAGCATAGTAGGCAACCTGTTGCAGTTGCTGTTGAAGTGATGGCATTTCACTTTTGCATTCAAGGCATAAAGGGATGATATTTCCTATCTCAAGGAATAAAATATCCAAATCCATAATTATTTTGAGGCACATAAGAAGGTGTTTAAATATCCTTTGCTTCCATTTGAAACCAAGTAAGCTGAAAAAAGTTTTATGAGGACTAAGTTTATGGAGCTGATAAGATATTCTGTTGGAAAGTTGTGTGGTTTTACTGCTTTGGAAGGCAGATCCTTTTTTTGTTTTTTAAAAATTATCTTAAAGTACTTTATGTGTAATATATGGCTACTGTTCTCACCACTGCTCAAGACATGGGCCGTGAACACGGTAACGACTATTTGCTCGATATAACTGATTGCAGTTTCTTTTGTGATCTCCAGCCTTGTGGTGGCTTCTGGTTTTATAGAAAGTACACAAATCTTGGTTTTGTTGTGGCCTAATCTGTGTTGAGAACATAGGGGTTGGTGAGGGTCTTGTTCCTTAACGAAGGAATTTTTTGTAAAAAGAAATGAACCATTGGTCCGTTTTTCTCAGATAATACATCTTTCTTCTTTTTCTCCTTCTAAACTGTAGTTTCATCTGTTGGGGATAGTCTTGAAAGTGATTCTCTGAAGAGCAGCCCAGAAAAAGGTGAAGAATCCTGGAGACACATTTGGTAACTGTGTGTCTTTTGGGGAAGCAGAGCTGGGGAAGTGTGTGGTGACAAAGTACACTGAGTAACATCATCTCTAACGTAGTACTAGCATTATACTCACTTTGGTAAGTGTAGTACTGGGGGGCGAGAGGGCAGTGTAAAACTCTCATCCTGTTAAGTCCTTGGCCCCACCTCTCTGTTGAGAAGGAATGACACTGAGGATGTCAGTTCTTCTGCTCATCATCCCTCATGGGAACCTCTTAGTTCTTGCTTGTCGCTTCTATTATTTTTTTCTTTTTGTCAAGTAGGGAAGGGGAAGGTTGATATTCAGGCATATCTGAAGCAATGGCAAGATGAGCTTCTTAAAAAAGAAGAAAACATTAAGGATTTGCCAAGAATGAATCAGGTGAATTGTCTGAGTCTTATTTAAGTCTGTTTTTGACTGTGGTTTATCCTTTCAGTCTTATTAGTAGTTTTGTAAAGGATTTGTAGGATCCCTTAAATTTCAGACCTTCACATTAATCATTAGTCTGTGGGGATTTTGAAACTGCTGTAACTGTAAGCTTATGAAGACAGGGACTTCCAGGCACGCTTAGGTTTATCAGGGCTGGTCCACGCCCGTATTGTCGTTAGAGCAGTTGTACCAGGGGCCTAGCAGCAGCAGGCACTGGATTGAGATCACAGCGTGTAGTGAAGCAGAACAGTTGTGTTGCTGTTCTCTGAATAGTCTCCTTTACATCTCTCTGTAGTCCCAGTTCATCCAGTTCTCAAAAACTCTGTACAATCTGTTCCATGGGGATCCTGAGGAGGAACTGTTGTATCGGGCTATAGCAGTGGTTACCAGCCTCCTGCTGAAAATGGAAGAAGTTGGGAGAAGACTCCAGAGTCCCACATCACCAGTCCAAAGTCCAGTTGCCGTTACAGAGGTGCCTGCTGAAACCCCCAGAAAAGGGCAGGAGGAAAGCAGCTCCGAGCAGACTGAAGGCAGTAGAGCACAGAGTTTCAGAGGGAACCATGAATGGTCTTTTGCCTTTGAACAGATCCTGGCATCCTTATTAAATGAGCCAGCCTTTGTGAGGTTTTTTGAGAAACCTCATGACATAAAAATTAAAATAGAGAGTGCTAAAAATTTACAACTTAAAGCAAGAACCAGAATTTAATTTTCTTTACCTTTGACTCTGAATTAACCACATAAAGCGCTTACAAATGAAGGTTGTTACTATGGAAATTGAGTCTGGTGTTTACATAGGGAATGGAGTTTGAAGAGTTAGCTTTAAATATCAGATTACTGGTATGTAATGTAAATAAAAATAGTTTGAAGCACAATCACTTTCTTGCATTGTTCATAAGTTTCACTCCAAAAAAAGGACTGAATAATAGACTGTCTTTACCATGTTATTAAAATATGCAACGTTGCTTGGAAATGCTGGATGTGACCTACTGCAAACCTATCTGAATGACAGCTGTTACAGTGACAGCTCTCCAGGTTCATTGGTACTACTGTGAGAAAAGGAATAACTTCCAGCCATTTTCACTTAAAAGGAGTGTGGTCAGCTTAGAGGTTGTCTTCCAGGTTAGTTTAATTAGTTATTTCCAAACTTACATGTGGGCTGGGATCAAAGCAGGGCGAACACTAAGAATAGAAGGTGTGGTAGACACAAGATTAGCATGAGGTTAGAGAAGAGTCGCCCTGCTCTCAGTTCCCCCGCTTTGGTGTTACCGATGGTCTTGGACTCTTGCAGATTCCAGCTTCTCGTCGGCAGTTTGCAGACTGCATTCTCGCAGCCCACGTCTCAGCTTTTGCAACAAACAACTTGGCTTCCTGCTTTTCTAGCTCAGCCTACATAGGAATTCTCTTTCCTGTTTTCACACCAATCCTCCTACAATACAGGTGAGAAGGATGGAAGCTTTTTTGGTCATCCAGGCTGCTCACAGATGCAAAAGCTAGTGCAGATTGTTGAAATCAATGGAGAGCAGTGGCTAAATCTGTCTGACCCTGTGGTGGTTGTCATTCGTCTTGCAAGAGGAGCCATTGTTGGCTTCTTAGGAGCATGTTGATGAAATGTATAGTTTTGCTTGTGTTTGAAAACCTGAAGCACAACCTGTCCTTAGCTGCTTCATAGTTAGCTGAATGCTGACTGTTGAACTGCTAGGGACAGATTGCAGTTGCTCCTTTGCCTACTCTGAGTTCACACCTCCACCTCGTAATGATTCTTTCCTTTCTGTAGCGCTCTGAATTATTGATGCTGTAATATCTTCTGTCTGCTGGGACTCATCACAACAAGAAAATCCTCTGGAATCTGACTTGAAATTTGTAATATATAAAAAATTATATAGTAAAGATCATGTGGAGACAAGCTGTGCCAGCATTAATGCTGATAAAGTGTTGACCTTGAAGCTTTGGTAGCTGGTGCTAGAATGGGTTTAGAGAAGGAGGGGAAGAACTTGTATTTTAACAACAAAAAAAGGAAACTGGCACTCTCTGCTACACTAGTTAAAAATGGCTGTTTCTAAAGCGTGTATGACAACATTTCTGTGCAGAGCGGCATTATTTTTATACTGTGCATGTATTTTGTAAAGAAGCAGAATGGGAATGGTGTCAATCACTGCAGCTTTTCTTGCAATACGAATATGAATGAAGAATAAAATGAAATTCTGGCTTGTTACAAGCACTTGGCGAAATGCTGCCATTGCAATTGGTATTGAGGTTCCCATGCTGCTTCTAAAGAATACAGTTTTGATCAGGGCCAACAAATTTATGAAATATTTCTTCTACTCTCCCCCGTACTCTCAGGTATTAATGTAAAATAAAGTTTTATTGAATGAACAGTAACTCCAAAAACTATATCATATATGTGAGAAATGAGGAAGCTTTTTTCAGAAGCCTTCACAAAGTTGTTACACTTGACACAATATAATACTGATTTGTATTTTTATGTGTAAAATATAAAAACTAATTTATCCATTCATATGGATATGTTTCTGAGGCAAAGTAGGGTGACACTGTGTTACTTTTAAAATGTATTTACTCATTGTTTTCCTCATGTTGTTTTAGAAATACAAAGCAGATGATATTGTTCTAGTCGAGGACGTACTTAGATAAGGTTTGCTCAGTGAGTAATTCTTCTGCAAATAGCCATGCCGAAATTAATGGAGCCCCATGAAAACAGATACTGCTGCCCAGCCAAAAAGCTTTTGTAGGGTTATGATGGATGTTGTTAATTTCAAGAAGTAGTCAAAGCTGTGAACTATTTGCTAAGCAAGGTAGCACAGAGATATGAAAGTCTTAAACCTCAGTGACAGTTTTTGGTTGAGAGCCAAGATGTTAAGATCTAAGTTCAGAAGACTGTACTGAAGGAACCTGAAAAATACAGTAGCCTTGTGACTCTACTGGGTTTGGTTATGCAAAACTGAGCACCTTTGTAACGTAGAATTTTCTATCAGTGTCAATCCAACAGGCTGCAGAGCCATTACCAGTCACGTAGCAGCTCTTGTCAGCTCTCACATCTGTGTATAAAGACAGATTACCAGCATATGTATATGTATAAATAGATATAAGGTGAAAAGTAGGGGAATGCTAACTTTTATTAACTTTTATTAACTGCATGGGTTTTCTGTTCAATTTGTTTATGTTTTTCCCCCAAAAGGGTAATGTCTTGAAGTCATTCCTGTCATACTCCTGCAGGCTGATCCAGCAGGACCAGTCAGAGCGGCCAGGCGTCCAGCCTTGGCAGGACGGAGCAAGGTCGCTTCCAGCAGGCTGGCAGCGCTCAGGCAGCTGCGCAGCTGGCAGGTTCTTCCTTCTGGAGCCTGTGGGTCGCGGGCTGGTCCTCTGGGGACACCGAGGTGTAGCCAATGCCAGGTATCTCCAAGGAGCATAGCCAGGAGGTGCGTTTGCTGGGCTGCTTCCACAGCGTGCCGTAACACTGAGGGGCACTTGTGCTTTGCTTGTGACAGAGTGACTCTGGAGTTAGTGTCCAGCTCCTTTCCATCCCTTTCCTGTCGTGGAGGTGGGCTGGCTGACAGCTATACTCAGGCTTGGCTGGGCCTGGGGCAGCTGGAGCAGAAGCAGCTCCTTCCTCAGTCGCAAGGGGCGATGCCTTGACCAGAGCCCTGTGAAGTCAGGGGCAGAGATCCCCGTCCGATAACAGCTTTCTGGCCGTCTGAGATTCTCGGTGATGCAAAGATGAGCCCAGAGTCACAACACGTTGCATTAGGATGCTGCGGGTGTGCACGCTTCTGCCCCATGTAGCTGGGAATTAAGCAGAAGTGCGAGCAAGGAGTCTGGCGGTTGCAGTGTCTCACCCAGTATTACTCAGCCGCTTCCGAAGGGGGGACTTTCCGTTCAAATTGTAACTTGGAAGTTTGTAGAAGTGTTTTTGAACTTTGAACAGTTCATTCACGAACAGGAAGCAGCGGGGTTAAATGAATACTGATGTGTCATTTCACATATCTATATGTTATTATTTTTCTGTAACAGTTTTTCACAAACTTATCAGTCCTTTTATTTATAGGAAATAAATGAATGTGCACCATTCGGTACAAAATAGACCATTGTAGGTAGGGTATAGATTGCTAAACAGTGATGCTGTTTATACAGTTTTAACATTGCACTACCTGCTGCAGGGTCACCAGTGTGACTTGGCAGCTGTGCCATGGCTGTTTATCCTGAAACATTCTCCGTGGCCGTTAGCGCACACCTCGCAGTCCTGCCTCCTGCCCCAGTATCGTTGTTGCTATGCACATGCGATGCCTTTTGTCAGCCGTAACCCTTAGCCCAAGGGGACAGCGGGCAGCGTGGCGACGTTTCCTCGGCCGGGCGATGCATCGCGTGCTGCTCGGGGAGCCGGCGCTGCTGCCCGCGCTCCGGGCCAGAGCTGCAGCCCCGACCTCGGCGAGGAGCTGGCTGCGTGCCCTCCTCGCGCGCCTCGCTCAGCGCTGGAGCACACGAGGCGGGGGAATAGCTCAACTAACGGTCGTAAAAATACCAGCCCTTTCCACCGTGAGGGGGAACGGCTTGTAATTCGACCGGTAGCGTTTCCTGGGACATGGAAATGGTCGCTGCCGCGTGATGCAGAAAAAGCGCTCTGTGCTTCCGGCCGTTCCTTAAACCAGCCATTTGTTCATTACTCTAATAATGTATTTTTAGAAGAGTTTGCTACCATAGTGACTAAGAATTAGTTCTGTGTTGATTTTATTAGAAGTTTCTCACCCAGTTGTACCATACAAGGCTCTTGATTGCAATTGCAGTTGTTATCTGAGCTAAAACAAAAAGAAATACTCCAATTGGTTTCCAGAAAAATAGACTATTTTGTCTTACTTGCTACAGCTTTGTCACTTTACCAAGAAGGCAATACATGTTTGTGTTGGCGGGTTGGCTTTTTTATACAATGTATTGTATGCAGAAGTACTGTAAGACAAATGTGGTGTTAAATAAAAATTTGTTTCACTTCAGGAAAAAAAAAATCAGTGTTTGAGGCACTATTATTTCTCATGATGCACTGTTTCAGAAGTTCCTTTGAGATCATTAGTCATGTTAAAGCTACATTTAGTCAGTGCTTCCCGAAGCAAGGACCAAGCCAAAAACCGTGTGAGGACACCAGCCTGCCCAGTAGTGGAGTAAAAATAAAGAGGAGACCCAGACTTTGAAGCCTGGGACTCGTTTAGCCTTGCGCCCAGCCTGAGCTTTCTTCAGGGCCTAGACGGCGAGTGAGTTAGCCCAGGATGAGTACTGTTAACTTGTGGGGGCTTTTTTTTGCATCCGAACTAAAACATCTACAGTGTGCAGACATGTCTACACTGCCTCTGATGCCTTGTTCTTTCTAATTGATGTGTTGCCCCTATTGCTTCTGACACCAGTCACGGAAATCCCAGTCTCCCTCTCGAGCCCTCTCCCTGCAGTGGTTCCTACACATGAATACACGATGGCTGTCGCTCTCGTGCCTCCTGCAGAGCAAGGAGCAGCTTCTGAGCCGCCATCCCACCCAGGGAGTAACAACAGCACATACTGTGTAAGAGGTCTCACAAGTATTATTTTATTTCTCTTTTTTTTTTTTTTAAATACTATGTACAATCTGTTTAAAGCTTGTCAAAATGCGTGGGCTCCCATTCAATGGAGCTGTGCAGAGACATAGAGTCAAGACAAGAATAAAATCTTCACTGTTCATCTTCATAAGACACTTCCTTTTTCCCATTACAAAATACTTTTTAAGAATAGTAACATTTATAAATGTATCTATATTCAACAGCATATAAAATAAACCAAGATTTATACTCAATTCTAAGATTTTTTCTTATTTTCTTTTTTTCTTTTACATAGAGTATATACAATATATACAGTAACTTTTCACTGTTTGTCAAACCAGCCTGATTATACCTACCAGGCTTTAGCTTATATGTACAAATACGCTAAAAGTGCAAGACTTTATTAATTAAAGCTGCCTGTGTTTTCAGAGGTCTGGAATTGTGTGGCCTATATATACAGTTTTAGATATAGATATACAAGTACATACATATATATGTATATTAAAAATACATATATCTGTATATCTAGAGAGAGAGAGAGACAGACAGGTACAGTATGTAGGTGCTTGTGTACTAGAAAGCCTCGGAACATTAATGACCAATAGGTCGACACTGACACTGGAGCCTGGGCCTGACGCAGGTGGCATCAGCCACGTTCCTAGCCTCTGCTTGTCACCACCAAGCCACGCTTGCATCTTCTTGTCAGCACCCAAGGGGAGGGTGAACCAAACTCGCCAGCAACCCTCAATCCCAAATGGAGCCCGAAAACACACATCATAGCTGACACCGAGGTAAATGAATACAAATCAACCTGAATAAAGAGATTTATTTAGTCTTTTTTTTTTTTTTTTTTGAGAGCGAATGGTAATATAAGGCAAAAATCCCATGGCCCTGGCTCAGCCTTCACCCAGCCTGGGGGCAGACAGACCAAGCGCGCCCAAAAAGGGGCTGTGGGATTTTGTCCTTTGGAGCATGCCTGGGAAAGAGGGCTCTGCCCGTGAGGGCTGGGACCCCGCAGCCACCCGCGGCCCGGCAGCAGCGGCCGGGCTGGGCACTGCGGATACAGGATAAAGTGCGTTTTAGGTCTCTTGTCTTAGCAAGGCCAATCTAACATGTAAACATCCTTGCAAACCTCCGGTGCTCCTCGCTGTGAGCAGGCGCAGC
>Ga0065711_1027882_pt1 | contig 45280 bp, 23 predicted proteins | sample Hoacrofraction12_FD_59098 | JGI IMG/M metagenome (GOLD analysis project Ga0065711, IMG submission 59098) | Hoatzin crop microbial communities from Cojedes, Venezuela - Epithelial fraction 12 v2 (version 2) | ecosystem: Host-associated > Birds > Digestive system > Esophagus > Crop | place... | reverse complement strand
GCTGTGGCTGCCCCCTCCCTGGCAGTGTTCAAGGCCAGGTTGGATGGAGCTCTGAGCAACCTGGTCTGGTGGAAGATGTCCCTGCTCATGGCAGGGGGTTGGAACCAGATAATCTTTAAGGTCCCTTCCAACCCTTACCATTCTATGTTTCTATGATTCTATGAAAGTCTGGCCTGGGTGACTTGTCCTCAGCCGAGGTTTCTGAGTCTTCCTCAGACTCAGATGTTTTTCATGCAATCAGCTTATGCACTGTGAAAGGCGATTTCAGATCTATAAAATTCAGTTCAAACTTCATAAAGAGCTACAGCTATGCAGTTCAGCCTTTTCTAACATGAAAAATTTTCACTTTCCATTGGAAAAGCAGCTAGACTTCACAGCAGCCAGGGCAAGGGATGCTCAGGAAGGTTTCCTTAAGGAGCCAAAATAGTAGTTATATTTAATCTGGAATGAAATTTGGTATGGTGTTATTTTCCTGGAAACACAGACTAGCTGCACTGCTGAGTTAAAATGCAGTTACTCCCATAGCTCTCACACCGCCTTAGCTACTGCCCCATCCTTCGCGTTTTCTACACCAAGACCCTCAAGTGTAACCACATGGGGATGGACGTGCATGGGCTTGCTTGCTGGCTTGCTCTGTCCTGAGCATCTGCTGAGCAGTGTCTTATTTGTACAAACTATGAGTTAGGCTTAGAGTAGGTCAGAAAAATTCCATCAGAACAGTTTTCCTAAAGAAAATTGCTTTTAAGTAGATGGAATTCTTTGTAAAAAATTCCATTTTTTCATAGAAAATGGGAATTCTGTTTGGAATTTAACATACGCTTCACTGAAGGTGCCTGTAAAAACAGTAGATTTTTTTTTATCGCAAGTGAGAAAACTTGCATCATTTTTTCATTGAAAAAATAATCAAACTATGTCCTAACTGGCACTAATTCATGTTCTACATTTGTTGCACTGATGAGGGTAAATTTAGAGCAACTCCCTTGGCCTCAGTGAAGTTACTTTGATTTATACTGTTGTAAATGCGATTGAAATCTCAGTCTATGTGGTTGGTTCTTGTGATGAATATCTTTGCTTTCCAGGTACATACATACACCGAAACAACAACAAAAAAAAACAACAAGGAAAAAAAAATGAGGCTTGATAGATTCTGGGTCCAGACTGTTGTGAAGAGCCCTAACTCTGTGGATTCGGTTTCAGTATCGCTGGTCAGAACACGTCAAAACGTGGGAATTTATAATTAAAAGTAAGAATACAAATACCAAGAATTTAAAAATAATTTACAACTTTTAATCAGCTTTAACTTGAAAATCATCAGTGTTACATGGAACACTGGCTCAGTTTTAAAGAGTAGGTCCTTCTTTTTCTTCCAGTAAATTAAACATTTAAATGTTTAATTTAAACAATTAAACATTCCAGTAAATTAAAATACCTCTAGATCTGATGACGGACAAGTTTAACACCATCTTAGGAATCATTAAGGGAGTCTTTAGAAGTCTTTAGATTAATTTGTAGACCAATATCTTTTCTCTTTCACCCATTAAAAAAATACCCCTCTGTTTTAGACAAAGAAACAAAAATGTCCACAAACCAGGGCGAGCGTCTTGCCTTCAGAAAGCCACAAGCCGTTCCCACAGAGGCCAAAGGCAGGCTACAAAGTCTTTGCATTACCAGAAGCCCTTCAGGATCTGGATTACGAGTCAATGGTAGCTCCACTGCATGGGTTCAAGCGGAGAATTTAGACATTAATATGCAAATGCCACTTTTTATTTTTAATTCAGCTCGTTTGCAGGTCAGCTCGTTTCATCTAGAAGCATCAATTGAAACTATCGCGACTGTTGCACTGCTCTAGGTTGGCAGGTATCAACTTGAGCAGGAACTCTCGCAATCGGCTTTTCATGTTTTTTCAGAGTGATGCCAAATTTTTCGACCTGATAAATAAGCAATTATGGGTAGCTCTGGTTTCCAAGGCAAATAAATACAGTGAAGAAAACAGGATGAGGGCGAATCCATCCTTGGTGTAAACTTGGTGACTTCAGTGGTGTTACACTAGAAGTAGCTGCAGAGTAGGATCTCTTGTGCAAACAGTAACACAAATTGTGTTAAAGGCAAAAGTACCTTAAATCATGCCTTGGGCAAAATAGTTTGGTTAATCCCAAAATGTTGTTGCAAGAAAATGCCTCCCTTTTTGCAGTGTTCTAGGGGAGCTATGAGGCATGTTACATAGTCAAGCTTTTATGGAGAATTTAAATGATTTATTTTCTTGTTTCAGATCAGCACGCTAGTTTTCTGAAGCATTTTATTGATTAATTTCCATATTTCCCCCCCCCCGCCCCAAACCCCACAACCACAAACCAAACAGACGTGTAAGGTTACTTAATACAAAACTCCACTTTTTTTTCAGTTAGCTCTTGCATACATTACAGAAAATGTCAACTCTGCTTCCCGGTCTGTAAGCACCTAAAACAACCTGGCCCCCATTATAAATCTGCTTCTGTGAAGTCAGGGGACTTTTTCCTACAATTACCTGAGCACTAAGTAACAGAGTTGTCCAGGAATAATAATTCTTTAATTTCAATGTACAATAAAGATAAAAGAAAACAAAGTGAAAACACCTGGTGTCATGAAAGGTTGGCATTGCTTGCTTGGACTCAGTCAGAAGCTAAATGCTGATTTTTACTTTCAATTTTATGCTCTACACTTTCTAAAACCATATGAGAGAAAATAAACACTGAGATGACAATATTGAAATAAACCCCAAACCACTTCAGAAAAATATCTACTGAGACATGTTTTCCTGTAATTGACATACATCGCGGTAAATATTTTTGATAAAATGGTGTTTACAGGCAAAAAAGGACTCTGTCCAATAATTTTCAGCCAGCTTCCAAAAGCAACACTGCTGTGGAAAAGAAAAAAAATTTGATATTTTTATTTTATCCTGCTTTATTTAACAGCCCAACGTGGCTGCGCGTCATGCCCGTGCCCATGTGTGACTAACCCTAGAGCCTAACGGTTCTGGGTTTGCCCCGCTGCTGAGCGATCACCTTCTTCCCTAGCGATTGCTCTCGTTTCTGGAGAGGGCAGCAGCCTGCTCGCTGCTCCCTTCGCAACACTTCCACGCGTGAAACAGCAATGACGAACATCAGCTCTGCTCTGCTGTGACGTACCATGCACCAGACCCGCCCGCAGCGCCGGCAGGCTGAAAGATTGCTGAGCAGGGGCAACAGGGGCTGGATCTCAATGATTTGCCCCCTCCCAATTGTCTGGGTTCACTGATTTCTCTCATTAAATATGCATTCTACTTGACCATGATTCGCAATGATCCCATTTGATCTCAACAATGGGGTCAGAGCTATGAGGAGCTCTGCTTACAAACCACTTTTGGCAAGCCCTTATGTTCTGTAAGGGCTCTTGGGTACCTCCAGGTATTCACCCAGTGCTATTTGGCTCCATCCTCCTTTCCTCATCATCACATTTCCACCTTACCTATTCAGGCCTCTCTTCCTTCTCCCTTCCCACCGATCCTTCCCGTTTAGTTTTGGAGGTCTGGAGCTGCAGTTCTGACTGACAGTTGCGTACGTAAAGCTGATTTATTTGGCCAGCGTGGCACTGCGCCAGGGAAGAGGCCGTCTGAATGGCGGGGCTGTTAAGAAACTAATTGCGTGATGAACTGCAGTTACAGGGGAGTCTTTACTTGGTTTGCTTGATCTAATCACATTTTCTACCAAGGATTTTTCTTGTTTGCCCCTTTTCTGTTGTTTGAATTGGGAGAATACCAGGTTCACACCAGGGATGGGCTTAGCCAGTGGGCTCCCAAGCCCTTATCATTAGCTTGTGGGTCCCTTCGTTTGTTAGAAGGCTCAAACACTGTCACCGCTGTGAGTGTTTCCTCGCTTTCTCATCTCAGGCTGGGAGGCTTTGAACTTGCCAAGATCTAAGTTCAGTGCTCTGTGTTTGCTCTGCTTGTGCTGATGAAGTCACTAATCCCTAAATGAAGGGCATGGAGCCGTTTGGGTTAGAAATTTCATCATCTTTAATAGAGAAAACAGAATCCCTCACAACACAGGTGAGTTAACAAGAAAATTATTTCCCTCTGCCTTGCTTTCAAACGTCTTTCTGAGCAGTGGGTCTGAACTGAAACCTTGGGTTGTGAAATACCAACCTGTGAGAAGAGCAAAAGCAGGGCAGAACTCTGTGCCACCAGATCACCTTTAATTAGGTCATGCCGGGTTCCTTTGCAAGCAAACACATCTCGTTAGGCTTTTACCCAACAGAAAAGCAGCCGTACTGCTGCTTGCCTCTGCTGTTTCTAGCTGGAGAACTGGTGGTAAAGGCTGGACCTAATGATAAGCTCAACGATTCCCATCCTCAAGCCACAGCATCCATCAGGCCAGTGCCAACCGCTCTTCCCCAGCCACGGGTGCCCAGCAGTAGCACCAGAAACATCGCCTCAGATGGTCTGTCACGCTGCGCATAATGCAGCATCGATGCTGTTTGCGTGCGGTTGGCGATCACATTTCTCATTTGAGAGGATTATGTTGATTTTGCTTGTAGATGTCAGGTTCAAGTCAACACTGACTCATTCTAAACTAGACAAGTTTGAGGTCAAAACTTCGCGTCCCTCCCAATTCCAGCACAAAACTTTCTCCACAGTCACTGCCTGCCTCCTGGGAAACACGTACGGAAGCATTGGCATGGGGGGATGGCTGCAGATGGCACCGTGGATATTTTGCAGAGCCTTTCTAAGAAATACTTTTAGAAGCCAATTTTATTTAAGCCACTTTCAGGTAACCTTTACCTGTTACAAGTACGCTTCAAATCTGACACGTATCATTCAGAATCTGATTCTTACCTGATGTTTCTCTCTCTCTTCCTTTGCACGCAAGAGAATTACTCCGCTCACGTTGGTCCTCACACCCGGCCCCTGTCCTTTTGAGGCCAATGGAAAGTCTCGCATCGACTTCGCTGAGCAGTGAACCAAACCTGCTAAACTTGAATTGTTAGGGAAATTTCCTCCCTCCTTCATGGTCTCATTCAGCAAAGGCATATTGAACGCAGTGTGCTCGCAGCAGTCTACCTGAGCTTTAGGAGTTGCACCCTCTCAAAACCCAAGAGCTTCAAGGGGCAGCCTGCACCCAGCGGTAGGAAACAGCAGGCGAAGGAAAATGACAGAAGGAGCTCAATACAGTCAGTCTGACAGGTTTGCTACATCCTCACCAAGAACTCGGAACAAAACTTTGGTCAGATGAATCTTATTTATGGCCTCTGTTTTTCCTCCGGCAAGGATAGAATAATTCTTAAAACAAGACAGACTGTAGCTTTCTCCGCCTCCTCAGGCGACCACTAGTAGGAGCTCAGCAAACCAAGTAGTCTCAGGGGTTGTTGCAAATTGCTGTCTAGTTTCACGGTTCACAAATTTCAGCCCAAGCTTGAGGAAGTTCAAAGATGTCCTCCTAGATCTTCCCCATACTCTTCCTCGCGTAGGAAGCTGGCAAACCCTCCCACACCCCAGGCAGTTCCCCTTCCTCTGCAGGGCTGCACTGCTCTCAGCAATAAGGTGCAGGATGACCCAGCCAACAGAAATATTTGCAAAACAAGATTCCGTGCAGTCTTCAGAACTTGGACCTCTGAGTAGGAAAGGTTTGGGGAGCAAGGATTTCTGGCAAAAGTGGAAAAAATGAAATGATGAGAACAGGGTCATGAATTGGGGCTCACTCTGACATCAAATCATGAATTCTAGTGGAGGGGCAGAGTTTGGTTGTCCTTCTGACATTGCACATTAATGAGCCAGGACTGCTCGGTGATATTCTGCACAAACTACAGCTCATGTGGCTCTCCTTGTCCTAACCATGGAATTTTCAATTCAAAGAGTGATTACAGACTTGATACACAGGAAAATTATAAGAAAAAGTCAGATCAGGAAGGAAACCTATGTATTGCCTGGTGGGATCATAGTAGATATAGGCTTTGTGGAGACTGAGGACAGTCAGAGCGTTGTAGAAACACCACAGAAACGAGCTGGTGGCCATGCCATGGCACTGGTGGCCATGCCACGGCACTGGTGGCAGCTTTGAAGAAATCAGTCCAACATAGATTTTTTTTCTACACAGTCAGTACCGACGGTACAAAACGAATGGACATACAGAAACCTATTTTCCATCGCTGGATGTTCGCCTAGCCCCTCCAAGCCCTTCCATAGTTTGACCTGCGCACCCTCCCTGCATACCACACTCCCCCAGAAGATTCGCGGCGCTTATCTTGCGTGTGTGCACGCACCCGGCGTGCTCGGGCAGGGAGTTACTGTCCAACCCCCAGTCATTTTTTCTGGGTCCTCCTTAAAAGCAATTAGCAGCTACCCCCTATAACATCAGAGAGCAAATTCAGTCATGGGATAACTCTCCTGCAATCGGTACAATTAGCAGGAATGCGTCTGACCCTGGCTTCACCTCCTCTGAAATGCAGCTCCTGGTACCAAGTGTTGCACTGAGCTGGAGAGTGACATGTTAGGAGTAACGGTTGTCAGGATCATCATCTGAAAACAAACAAAGCTCCAAATAACTGGGAAGTCTTGAACCAGAAATTGGCATAATAAGGGTAGAAATTCCCAGTTTCATATGTTACTTCTCCTTTCTCACGCTACGAAAGCAATGTAGTGCAGCACAGCCCTGGCCCCAAATGTGTGCCGTTGCCTCTAATGACTTACAAAAGCTCAGCCAAAGGGGGGGGTTTGGTGGGCGCTGTCATGTGGAGGTGTAAATCTCTCCTTGGACAGAGAGAATGTCCAAAACTTCTCCCCGCTGTCATAAGGAAAGTGAAAAACTTTTTTTTCATACATATTTTTCTTATGGAGCAGGATATTTTTAAGTTGTTGTTTTTTGGGTTTTTTTAAGGAAAAAAACAAACAAACAAATCTTCTGCCCAGGCTTCCACTGCTTCTCTGTTTACGTGCAGATGGTTCATATCTATCTCAGAGCTGGTAGACCAGGATTCCTAAGTAAGAAGAAAAGCACTGGTCGCTCAGCAGACCTGCAGTGCTGGCGCATTGCGCCCAGTCTCAACTCCGGTTTACTCTGCATCTCAGGGAACAATACTCTTATTTCTTGAGAAGGATATGGTGATTTGTGAGGCGCTTACTTTTCATTAGAGTGATAAGGAAACAAAAAATCAAAGAAGGAGCCAACTCCTTGTCTGTAAGGGAGCTGAGGTCAAGATGACCAAGTATCTCTCTGAGATACCATTAGTCAATTATTGCTCAAGCTATTTGTGAAAACGCTGTATTCCTTTAAACTAATGAGTGGCACAGTACTCTCTTTTGTCTGAAAAATTTAGGTGCGTGGTTGTAGAATGAGCTGTACTTCTTTACGCAAGAATACAGCCATTTCCTTCTTTACCTGCTTTTGCCCACAAGAGACCCCATCTTCCAGCCACACTTGCACAACTGTAGTCCCTCTTCTCTTTTTCATTTTCTTTCTGACTTTCAAAGAATCCCTTCCGCCCTGTGTCACGCTACCCTGCTCCTTCCGTGACGTATGTGAATGACCTCTTCTCCCTGTCATACACAGTCTAATCCTTTTCCTTGAGCATCAATTGCATAGTAATCCTTTTCCTTCTGCGACACGAGCACAAAACCCCCTTTCCTCCCCTGTCACTTGCAGAGCAATCCCTTACTTCTAGTGGCACGCAGGCAGAGATGCTTTATCTTCTGCGTTGAACGCAAGATGATCGCACTCTAGCTTGCCTTCAACACAGAGCGACAATGCAGCCTCTATGTTCATTCTACGAAGAACACAGCATCCTTTTGTTCCCACGTTATCCAAATATTCACCTTCATCTCATCAGTGAGCAGTACAAAGTACCACAGTGAAAAAAAGCAACATATACAGCCCAAATTTTTTCCTTTGTTTTGAAAAATTTCAAGAAATAATCCCAACTTTTTCAAATGTTTAGAAAAAAAGACAAAACCTAGTAGATGGTTATTGGAGCATTTTTCCCATTACTCCTTTTTTCTTTTTGATCCCCTCTTCTTCGATGACATAATGAGGGGACAACAGGAGGAAGGAATAGAAAAATGAGGTGAATGAGAACTTGAACCCAAACTCAGTCTTTTAAATAGCTCTGGCTTATGTACATGACAAGTGAAAGAATTTTTTTTTAAAGTTAAAAGAAGTTAAAAATGTTTTGCCATAGATCCCCCCTTCTACTGAGACAGGCCAGTTACCACAGCAAATCAGAGTGCGAAGGCAAGAGACTAGTGACCAGGACTGCTAGTTTCCATCAACTGAGCAAGCCACGTAGCCTGCTTTGCTTTCTGCCGTATCCCAGCCCAGACAGATACCTGTTTCACTAGGGCTGTATAGCCCCCTCCAGCCGGGAAAGCCCTGTCCCCAGCGCATCCTCTGGGCAGCCACAGCAAGACTAGGAGCTGGCAGGGCTAGGGAATGATTACCCTAATTTGATATCCCTTTTACCCAGCAGTGTTGCGTTTGCTGATGATCTGGGCTTTAAACGATGTTGTTTATTTATTTGGCCTGCCTATTTCCACCCTCCTGCCACAGCATGCTTTCAAAACAGGGCTCATTTAATTAAATGCTAAGTCTGACCCTAAGCAGAAACCCTATATTTAGACCCATTGATTCTAAATCAGTTTCATTTGCTGCCGGAGTGGCATACGTTTGCCAGGATTGGTTTGATGCTGTATCTTTGGTTAGCTACACACAAATTCCTTGTAGCAAGAACACTGGCTAACACCTCTACGAGCTCCTGTGTTTGTAATCTACTTCGACAGCCGGTGTTGCTGGTGCATCTGAAGCACGAGATTTACTGCGTTTGCTCCTAGAGTAGCTGCAGTACACGTCATTAGCTCCCGGTTGGTGTCAGCCACAACGGTTGCCTGAGCAGAATTCAGGGTGGAAAACCACCGCCACATTTTTTGAACAAAGATAGTAATTATGGTAATTGTATCACTTGAGCGTTTTTCTTGCCTGTGTTTATTAACAAGTGATGTAAGCCAACGAGAACAGCAGCTTCTTCCCTTCAAATTCATTCCTGTGTTGGAAGAGCAGGATAGAGATGATAAGGCTTTCAGTTTGGTATGTTTTCTCCGGCATCTTTTCAGCGGTGCATTACACATTCACCACAATTCTTCACCTCCCTGTCACTTTTATGGCAGCGTTTCCCTTTTCCTCCTCTTCCGTCATGGGCATGTTAATCTTTTGTGTCACAGCCAGCACAGCCCCTCCTCTATATGGGCCCCCTCCTCCCTGTGCATGGTCCTGGATTCTGCAGTTACAATAAAAAAAGTCATTTCACCAACGAAATGTAAAACACTGCAATTGTTGCTGTTGCTATTTTTATTTCCATTAACCACTAAAACCAGTCTGGACTGAATAATTAAGCAGCTATTTGGGCCATGGGTTTCAATGCTGAGCATAACCCATTAACCCCATAGGAGCAAGGTCCTTGAATTCTGAGTAATTCTGGGAGTAAACTGTGATGAATCAGGCCTGAGATAAGAGCCAGGCGTCTCTAAAGAAATCTGGAGCATGCTCTTGGCACTCAAGGTTTGTTCTGTGCTGCAAGCAGTTTCTGCTCTTGCTTTTTTTTACCTTCCCCCATTCAACTGAATCTCATGGGAAACATAGAAAGACTCTACTTAGGAAAAGTGTTTGTTACAGTTCATTCTCTTATTTTCTGATTTTTTCCTCTTTTTTTTTTTTTGCCAATGAAAATATTTCTCTGTAAAGTACACTTTACCATTCTTTGGGGCTCATCTGTTCATACTGCTTATTCTGTACTTGAAACTGCCATAAATCTCACTCTGGCCTCATGTTTTTTTCCCCTCTAATAGAGCCTCGTTAGCTGTAACTCCTCTTGGACATGTTCCTCTGAAATGGATGCAGCTGATATAAGATGGTTCAGTGAGCACAATCAGTAGCAATATTGCTGGCACCAGTATAAGTGTGCTGGCCTGTCCTTACCTAGCAAGCCATGTGGCCAAACTGGTCAAGGTGTAGGCAGCTTGCTCCTACTAGATCAGCTGCTGCTGCTGGAAGCAAAAGGAAAAGCAGATTTTTTTACATGAAACTATGTATTTTAAGATCTCTTCCGGAACAGGTACTCGGGAAGCAGAATGACTGCTGTAGCCAGAGATGCACAGCTCTGCAAAATAGAAAAAAGAGTCAGTACCCAGTCATGGTCTACCATGTAAGCCCATGGGCATACATACCACCCTCCTCACCTAAAAAAATGTGAGGTTAAAAAAGACCAGCATGTAATCTGGTCTACTGCATAAAAGCAGCCATACAATTAATTTTGGCCCATAATTTCTATATCGGCCCCAACCACTTCTAGCTGTATGGGACTGGCCCTTTCTGAGAGATGACCACCTCCAATTTAAAGACTCCAACTGACGGAGAACTTTGCCACATCCCTTTGTGACCAATTACAAAGTTTAGTGAGCTGACTGCTCGCTGCTCTCATGGCTACAAAACACGTTGTCAACCACCTCGTGTATTGACACAAACCACACGTGGAGTCCACAGTGTGAATGGGGCTTCTTACGTGAGCGATGGTGGTGAAAGCAAGCCCTGCACTGGGCCTGTTGATGCAGGGAATGCAGACTTTCAGGTTCAGAGAAGGAACTCAGCCTGGGATGGCTGCTGGTCAGAAGGACTGGCACCACTGCTTCATCCAGTGCTCTTTGGTGTTGGAAACTTTTGTCCTTACTGACGCATCTTCCCTTTCTCCATCTGAGACGAACAGCTATTTCTCAAATTTAAAACTGCTTATCTACTCTGGTTTGGAGAGCGGATGAAAATAGATAAATAAAAACGAAAAGTGCATTAGGTGTAACATCCCCTGCTTTCAACGCTAGCTGTGTAGCAAGAGAGACTATGAGACAGGGGGCCAGATCTCGAACTGTGGGGAAGAAGAACTTGAATTATGTAAATATTCTTTCTGTACTCTAAGAAAACATGTACAAATTGAGAAAAGTAGGTGTAGCATTAAAAGATAATGTTATGAGAAAAATCATGAACATGTTCAGATGTCTGAAAACATATCCTCAGTCTGAAAAACAGACGGAACAAACATAACCAGATATAATAATATTAGTCACGCTACGTAAGCTGGGAGTAAACACCAACATTTAATGACTGGTTGTGAGACATATTCCAGAATCTAGTACATTAATATTGAGCTTCGGTTTTCTCACAGGAATATAATAACTGCTAAAGACATAATACTGAAGAGAGGTAAAGGAAGAAAATGAAACCACTGTTTTTCAGGTCACAGAGAGACTTACGTTTTCTTATAGCAGCTTTGACCAAAGTCAGTTTTGAGGAACTAGTAAGCTAACACCCTGTAGGACAGCATACACCTGCAGCCTGGTGATGAGGGCTGACTTTGGAAACGCGTGAGCATTTGCAGGAGAGGGGCCTTTCTGTCTTCAAGAAAAATCTGCATTACACTAATGCAAAGATAAGTTGCTTATGACCCCCTAACATGAAATCAATGAGCACGTTGGTAAAATCTTGTAGTGACATTTAGACATCGTTGTGACATCCAGAAGCATACTTTCCCCTTTCTCTTTCTCTCTCTTCCTCAATATCTGCTTTTCTTCTCACTGAGGAAGAAACAATACTTTAATTCTAATACACAGAAAGTCTCCTACGACCGGGATGGTTAACTTTTAATGAGATGTTTTATGAGCCACAGCCTCAGCTTGACCAAATGCCTCCTATGCAGCTTTAGCTTTGCTTTACAGACCTGTAAGAACATACCTAAGGCCTCACTGTTTAAGCAAGAGCTGTAGTCGGTGCTGGAGAGTGAGGGGGGTCTCCCGAAGCAAGCCACCCACCCGCAAGAGACCATCGCCTTGGGAAAACTGCCCTGGTGCGAAACCTAGAAGAAAACACAACCACAACAGAAACCAGCACGCACATATGTGAGCTGCCTTCTGCTCCTCATAAACAAGAGCTATAAACTCATTGCCAAAAATTGAAAAAACCCTCATATAATCCTCTAAAAATGGCCACTATAAACAGCTAAGAGAGCAGTTGTTTGACTTGGACAGGAAACCCCATTTCCACTTTCTCCACAGAAACAGCAGCAATGGGGAAGGTCTGATGCTGACAGCCCCGTCCCCAGCAGCCCAAGCCCATGCACTCATAGGGCGGCTTTCGGTTGACTTCACCCACCCTCGGTGTGGAAACACAGAATAAGCAAAGCAAAACGCTGCAGGCCTAAACTGCTGATGTACCCAACCCAAGCTGCTAATGGCCAACGGCTGAGATGGCCAAACTGCGTGAAGCTCTCCACACAGCAGGAGCAATGCCGAGCTGGGGTCCCACCATGCCGTGCCAGCGCTGACCTGGGAAGGGGTGGGTGCTGCCGTGCCGGTGGGCTCTGCCGATGGAGCATTTGCCGGTCGTCTTGTGTGCCTGGGGCGAGCCCCACCATCTTTCACTGCTCTAAGAGCCAGCTTGTTCTCTGGAGCAGCACAGGCATGTGGTGCTGGCCAGGAAGGGCCCTGGCTTAACCCTGGACCAAGATGCCAGGCGTCATGCTTCCACACCTCCGGTGCTGCCATGGATGTCACGCCCAAGGACCTGGTGCCAGTGGGTGTTTCACTAATGCCATGAATGCTTCTTGGGATGTAGGGTCAATAAGCTGTGCCTTCACTTATGGAAGTGCAGCACATATTTCTGAAGGGCTGGAAGCTACTAACGAGAGCCCCTGTGTTGTACATGACCTGCTGCAGTGACAGGTTCTTACCTACCCAGATAGATCCGTGCTTCTCAAGGAACAAGTTACAGTCTGGGGAAGCACTCTCCTGGTTCGGTGTTTACAGAAAACAGCAGACAGAGGAAGGCTGTGGTATTGGAAAGGAATCACGGCACAGTTGCACATAGTCTGGGTATCAAAGTATTAGAGAATAAATTGCACTACCCCCAACCTTAAGGACCACAGGTAATGCGCGGCAATGAAGTTTTATCTGTGCTCAAGTACATATTTTTTATGCAGCTCAAGCGATGTCGCAGATATTCTTCACTAGAATAGATCTTGCCTTTGCTAATCCTGTGTTAATCTGCTGGTAGAGCTATATCTGCATGATTACCACTGGGCTGCTGGTGGAGAGGAGCCACCGTTTGCTGGGGCACGGTTCCTCTGGACCTCCCTTTGTGGAGCTGCAGTGCGGAGGTCAGGCAGGTTGGTGCCGGGGGGAGCACCCCGCAGAGCCCCCATTTCTTTTACCACTGCGGTGCTCTGCCAGGAGAGGGAGCTAGGACTCTGAGATTCAGTGGCCTTTGATGTTTTCCCTTCACAAATCATGAAGGTGTCACGGCTGTCCAACACTAACATCGGCTTTCCTGTTCAGCCGGGTGGATATTCAGGGGGCTCGTGATTTTCCATGGGGGTTACGTGCTGCAGGAGGGGTTCGGTTCCTGCTGAATCCCAGAGGATTCTGGTGCTCCACACCGTGTTTTGAGGCTCTCGGTCGCTTTTGCTGACGGCTTCCCCAGCTGAACTCCAATGGGATTTTGGACTCGGTGAAAACGAAGTGAAGTCTACAGCTTCTGGCATCATGCTACAGGTGCAAAACCACTGAAAGGCAACCACCGCTGGAGTGGAGGTGGCAACCAAAGGATGCATAGCAAGGCAAGCAGTGGCCGGGAGAAGGGAAAAATTTTGGTTAAGGCTACCAGGTGGCACACAGATGTTTGACAACATTTCTTTTAACTTAGAAACACATCAGCCTTCTTTCCCCTGCAGTATATGTGTTTCATTTTGAACAAGTAACCGGCAGCTGGAGAAAGTTATTAGAAAATGCTAAGTCTATGTTCCAGCACTTGCAACAGCAGCAGAATTACCTGTTTCCTATTCTGCCCAAGCTTTTTGTCTCCTTTCTAAGATATTGTTGGCCTCAAGTCAAGTTTTCCTTAAGTTATGTATCAGAAGGGGAATAAGTGGAGCTCTACGCTTGTTTAAAGAGTAGAAAAGGGGGTTTAAACAAAGCTGGCAGAGATACTAGCACAACTGTTACCTATGGTCTGGATGTGGTTGGGCCTGCTGGTAAGAAAACAGGAAATAAGTGAGAAAACAATTCTTAAAAATGTGAAAACCAGCCAATTCTACAGGGCTCCACTCTGTGCTCAAATGTCTGTAAGTGCTGATAAAAAAGCACGTGATGAGAAAGTGCTGTGTCATTATCATAGGCCCTTTGAGGCTTATTTTCATTTCAGTTTTCTTCAAGTGCCGGAGTCTGGCAAGGGAAGGAGAATAACCTCGTTTCTTCTTTGCCTAATGAAATGTGGTCACCGAGCAATCTGCCCTCTTTTCCGTCAAGGTGGTACATAGAGAGTTGTGTTTCCTTCCTATTTTCTACCTGATTTGAAAGTAAGAACAGAGAAATTGGGTGACAATTTTGGAGGCTAGAAGAAGAGCTCCTCAAATGGTTCTGGGCTCTGTTAGGCAGGAGGTGCCTAGGAGCCAAGCTAGGGAAATGATTGTGGAATGATAACACGCTGTGAGCAACCGCTGGAAACTGTGAATAGCAAGGGAGGCTCCTTCCTAAGAAGTGCGTTTTGTTGGCTCTGTTACGAGACAGAAGCAACCTGCGGTCTTCTGGTGCCCTCAGCCCACGTTACCCCATGGTCCATGGGGCCGTGTTTGGTAGCCAGGCCCCCAAGGTCATGGCTCTCACTGTTTCCGTCCTTGCAAAGGGCTCTGATTGATAAGGATGAGTGGTGTGGAGTTCTGCATGCGGGAGCTGTGGCTGTGACTTCCCATTTCTGCACCAGCCAACAAGTTATTATAAAAATAAATACCTCAGCGGCAGCAGCAGCATCCCCGAGGGCCTATTTACTTCCACTGGCATGAACTAATTCCTGCAGAGGAGCTCAAGCCAAATCCCGCAGAGAGCAGCGGGAATCTCTCCAGGCTCTTGCAAAGGCAGATTGCACGCTGGAGAAAATGTTGGTGCTTGGTCATATTTATCGCCATGTCAGTTAAAACATGTTGTCTGTTAACACCTTTTCTAACACAACATCTATTTTCTAAAGCTGAAGGAAAGTGAGCTTTTTTTATCTCCTTTTATTTTTCAACTAGTTATTCTGATTTACTTCTGAAATTGCCCAACACACTAAACAGTGGTTCACAGAATGGCCAGGGATCAATTATTACCTTTTCACGTGCAAAGTGATCTAAGGTATCTATCAATCTCTTATAGTTTTATCTCCAGAAGAGATGCCCAGTTTCAGAAAACTGAAAACGTATCAACGAAGCAAAGGCAGGGCGACATTCGCTCTCCTTGGCTTGCTCTCTAGAAGATGTTTGATGAGGGTGTTTATTATCTGCAGGAAGAATGAACAAGCCAATGCACCCTTCTCAAGGTTTGCAGGTACCTTAATGTAACTTGCTCATTTAATTTGGATCTATGTACCTCATGAGAAGGGCAGAAGATTTTCATTTTCAAGGCCTTATTTAGCCATAAAACGTGTATCACGTTAGCTAAGAGCGAGTCTATGAATTTCATTTTATTTGGTGACAGGAGAAATAGGGATGTATATATCACCCTTTCAGTAACTGCTATTACAAGGTGCATGTTTCACGAAGAAACAGTGTATTCTATGTTGTAACATCTTTCACAAAATAAAATTCAGGGCTTTTGTAGTATACATACATGAAAACTATCAGTTCACTCTTATGTTAAGAGTATGAGGAAAATATAAGCCCCTTTTGTGACTGGAGCTGGTCACACCTGGAAAATTAGGATGGATTTTGCTGGCTCCAACAAAGTCAATAGGAGATTTTCTATGGCCTCAATGGGGCCAAAAATTCTCCTAGATTTCATATTATTATAGATATTGTACAATTGAGCCACCAAGGTCATTAAAATGCTACAATCCCTAGTGTGATACATGATGGGATAAAAGCACTTACAAAGGTATTGCTTTCTAAACTGGTGTAATTATGGTAGTAATTCCCAGAGAAGGAGTATTGCAAATGCATTTCCAGTTTCTCGCTTTTTTTTGTCAGTGTTCATTACAGCAGTGATATGCTTCTGTCTAAATCTTATTGATGTCCTTGCAGAGGGCACTAAAAACCCCAAAGTAAGTAAAGAAAAATTTCATTGGTGATTCTGACTGGCTGCTGAATTGCCGCCTTTTGAGCCCTGTCCCTCAGCTCATAATCTATAATGTTCGCTCTACACAGATGACTTGCTCTTTGTTTATATTAAGCATTTACAGTTTGTCTAAGTCAAAGGGAATTAGGAAAAATAAGACAAAAGAAAGCCCTTCCCTCACCTGACTTGGGTGATTTGGGGCTAACAAGCATAGGAGCTGTATTTTCAGCCCTGATTTGGGGCAGGGGGCGCTGGGTCTAGTGACAGTGCGTGGACTCGGGCACCACAGTTCAGGGCAGGGAGTCTGTCCCTCCGGGCAGCACATGGGACGGGGTCCCAAAAGCCTCTTACAGCACTGAAGAAACACGTTGAGCCTTGAACTCTCCTGTTCCAGTTTTAAGAAGGGGATGGAAATACAGGGCTCTGAATTATGGCAACCAAAAATTCCAGCTAAAACGAACACCAAAATCTCACATGGGATGAGAAGAGTGCTTGGCTCTTTCCTGACGGTGATCCTCCCAACAGTGGTAAAAATCAGCCAGAGGTAAATAAAATTAAATGTTCTCTTTACGATAAATGAGAAACCTGATCTTAGGTCCCACTTATTTCTAACCTTGCAGTTGCACTGTATTCCTGGACAACCAAGGGGAGGCAGAGGTGCTAGAGGCTCTAGTATTTTGTTTTTCCCAGGGTTTGAAACCGGCCTCAGGTGCTCTGTACAAAGGTGATAAATGCATTTCCATCTTCTCTGAAGATGTCTAGCATCTGCGTTTCTCTTTGCTCCGTAAAGCCATCTCCTTTCCACTGCTTAACTAAGCTCTCAGATGGTCTTTGAACAAAGAAGTGCTGTTCTTTAGGCAAGAGAACCAGAAAAAAGCCCAGCGTATTTATTCTCTGCTTTCTGGTGTGTCAGTCTTTTGACCAACGATGACAAGACTTCTGTTCTCGTTGAGTTGCTAGGCTCTTCACAGGTGCTACCAAATAAATACATGAGTTTGGAAGACGATTTCTTACGACTGTCTGGCAAGTTGCAGTGACACGGGCAACTCATTTGTCATGTGCCTTTATCAGATAGCTACCAGATGAAATATCAAATGAACAACACCTACTTCAATTAGATACCAGATTAAAGATCAAATGAACAATACTTACTTGGATTAGATTTGAAATGGTCACTGGGTTCACTGTGAGTCTGTATCTCCTCATTAGCCCTGGAACTATCCAGTCACCAGCACAGCACAATGCAAAAAGGAGTGTGGTGTCTTCTAAGCTAGAAGGAAACTTGCAAACAATAACATCTCATTTAAATACATCCCCTGAAAGCCTGGCAGTGCCTCAAATAGATGACCCATCTGGACTTCCAGAAACCGTGCAAACTGGTGTTTCTTACTGACGTTCCCAAAGAATTAAGCACATACAACATTTACATCTCACAATTCGATAGACCCTCTTTAGGAAATAAACCCAGGAATTTCTATTTTTCTAACAGAGAATCTTGTTGATGTTTAGTACATTAAGTGTATGTACGACACTAACAGTAATCCATGTTTACAGCTTTTTTGAAAGCCCACAGTTAGAGAGACATGGAGATGAGTGGATGTAATACAGAGCTGGGATTCAAAGCAATATCACCATGCTCTAGAATAGATAACAATAACCTGTCTGTGATAGACAGATTTATTCCACAGTTCTTGGGTTTAATCTTTTTTTTCTTTTTGACTTGTGGTCTTTCAGCTCTTACTACCAAGAAGCCATCACATTCTAGGCCAGGATCTCCAATATTTACACAGGGGATGTTGCAGCCCCTTGGAGAACGTGGCAGGCAGCAACATAACATATCTGGAGGAGGTGGCAAGATTTAGCATGAATAGTTCTGTGGTTTGATCCTCCAAATAATAATAAAAAAATAATGTAGGAATGTAAGTTATCAGCATTGTTCTCCAGCCTATGAAAGGAGTTGTGAAGTTACGTATGGCCTAAGGCTGACTACAATGGCTGCTTCTTAGGCCTGAAAAAACAGCATGCAATCATAATCATTATCACCCCCCAGCATTCATTGAACCCAAATGTTTGGGTTCAATGAATTACCCAAATTTTTACTTAATGAAAATGAGAAAGTAGACTTACCTCAATGTTGTCCTCTCACTTTTAAAGAAAAGCTCATACCAAGAAGATTTTGCAATGAAGCCTCCACCTTACAAGGACTTACTAGAAGAGCTGAAGTTGTGGCCAAAACATAGCAGACAACTCCGAGCGGCCAGCTACACAACAAGGTGTTAGTAGCTCGTGACGGCCGTGCAGGTGAGTAGTGCGTAAGTCAAGCACTATAAGTACGACTTCACGGAACAGAGGGCTGCAGTATGTTTTACAGGTATAAAAGGGCCCAAATTTCACAACTGGTGGCTTTGGTTGCTATAACAATTATACTAAAATTAGTGCCTGACACATTAAATAATTTCTTCGTGATAAATAACCTGATCAGGTCCATGAGCAGGACAGAAAACTTGATAGGACATATAACCTACAGGGACAGCAAGAACTCTCTGTCGTCACTCATGTATCTACATGGGGAACAAGAAAGCAAGAAAATGTAGTGCTTCAAGCATATTCTGAAGGGATCATTGTGCAGAAAAAATTTCTCAACGTAGAAATCAAAAGGTTTGTAACAGGGAGAGGCAGCGCCTGCTCTGCAGTGACAGCTTCATGTTGATTTATTCTAGAAAAAAATAAGGAGATACTGAAGTAAAGCCGAGATAATTTTATTCCCAAATCAAATAACAGAACACAGAATGTGTTCTCGTCAAAGTGATTACTTTAGGGGGAACTAATACAATGAATGTTATTAAATGAAACAACTTCTTTATAGGGCATCTCACATTAAGGATTTTAGTGTAAGTAATATTTCTGTCAGGCAAAGGGATGCAAGACAAAACATCTTGTAGAAGATACAAAAAAGACCTTTAAGAAGGTGCTAAGTAACAAGACGTGAATATGAACCACTGTGAGAACTCATATAAGATGGCATTTTCTCAGAGAGTGCATGAATTTTTGCATCCTTATAGAGGTATTCCTTAATAAACACATTCTTCTGAAAATGTATGCTATTTGCTACACTTTGTCTGCAGCAAATTATCCCTTTGCTTAACAGCTCTATGAAACAAGGATGTCAGGAGCAAAAATAACTATTGTCCTTTCTCTAGTTGCTTGAAATCTCTTATTTTAAATTAGCTTTTAGGGGCTGGTATACGTAGAGCCAAAGTAAGTGGCTGCTCAGCGCAGGCAGCTGGGACAAATCCTCAGCTCTAGAGGAGCTGTCTTCAGGACAAATCTGAAAGACTTGCATGTCTCTCCTTCCACCATGATGGAAGCCTCAGGAGCAAACCCTCGCAGTGCTGGGCACGAGGTGCAGCCAAGAAGGTGAGTTCGTACACATACTATGCTTTCTCAGTACACCTACGCACATTAGCATTGGCAATCAGAGCTAAGCAACGTGGACCTACTATATCTTTTCGTGTTCTGAAATGGACATCCATATATCAGCACACTTGAAAACCTACAGCTACATTTTATTATCCTAGAATCTGAGAGGTCTCAAGGGGTAATTATTTATAAAATGACTAAAACATCTTGCCTCGGTTGCAGAGTTCTGGAAAGCCATGTCTTCTCTCAGGGTCATGAGAGCTAGAGATGGAAAAGCCTGACTGCATCATCTTGTATTGTTCCCTCCAGTGCCTTTGCTAGTAATTTATCAAATCTGTATTTATCTTAGTATTTATATATGGCTCCCATTGCACCACTTTGCAATATTCAATTCCTTTATTCTCACAAGGGCCCTATCTGGTATATTCTGCATCACGTCTGATGCAGTCTTGAATGGAAGGATCATAGCAACAGAAAATGACAGGAATGTACTCCTCTTTTCTTATTTGCTGCCCCGCTCACTAAACCCTGGTTTGATTCTCATCTGATGGGGCTTCTGTCTCTCACACGGCAAAGATGAAATGAGTAGGGGAGTAGGTGGGAAGTGAGTTTGTTCCGACATGTGAAGGGCTCAGAGTGTCCTCTGTATTCTGCTACTTTCTTCCATGTTATTCAGGACTTTGTAGGAACTGAAGAATTTACAGAATATCTTGCTGCAGTTATTTGGTCAAGGTCTATGGCTTTTATTATTCAGGAGGTTTGACTGCAAAATGAACATGTGCTTTTTGTGCTCGGATATTGTTTTGTTTTCTTCAGGCACTTGCTAAAGTAAGACCTGCATGTTGTAACCCTAATAATTTCAATAAAAATTTACTAAAAAAAGACAACAGAAAACCCTAAACAAATAAATAATCCACCAAACCCTTTGTTTCTTTCTTCATTCGGCAGTTTTTCTAAATCTTTTAACCCTTGCTATGACCAAATATTACTAATCACAAGTGCTGAAATGCCATCTTCAGTGCCCAGATGTAGAGATACTAGGGATCTCTTCTCCAGCCCAGCTCTTTGCTGGAACATGGGATTTTGAATCTGTGTGTTTCCCAAAGTCTCAGATAACCCCAGAGAAAGACTGTTGGGTTGGGTACAGAATCAAGAGCAAATTGTTTGGCAAGTCAGTGTCTGCCTTTGTTCTTTATAATTCTCCCAAGGAGGGAAGCACAGCACTTACTAATAGGTATTTACGCCCATTCTGACTTGCAAATATCATGGATAGAGACACAGCTAGGCAACACATGGGAAAAGAGGATTCGAGATCTCTGCTGCCTTGCGAGACTTTACATGATAAAAACACCATCCAAGAATAATGGTAGGAGAATTTAAATGATAAAAACAGTATCCAAGAATAACGGAGGGTATATTTTTTATGGAAAGTATATTTCTTGTAGACCTAGACCCACCTTCTTATGCTGTCTTCAGTTGCAACACTTACCAGTAATGCCAGAACCTGCTGGCACAATCCACTAGTTCTGGCTTAAATGGCTTATTGGTCATTTGTACAAGCCATCAGCGAAACTACAGTGGAACAATAAAACCAAATATGAGAAAGTCTGTTAGGATTGTTTCAAAAATTTAGGAAGTTACCTGCAAATATGGAAAGGGAGGTGCAAGCATCGGCACTTTCACATCCAACCCTCAGAGAGCCATTCTTTCCCTGTCAAATTGATAGTAATACAAGTTTTGAAAAGAACACGGCAAAAACTTGTTACAGACATTTTCTCAACGGTCCTAATCCAGACTAGAGGCTGGAGGCTTTGGCTACAGGCTAACGGTTGAGTCTTGTTTACCCTCTGGGCACTTTTCACAGTTCTGGCAGCAGCAAACAGCCTTGAAGTGTTTGTAAAATACGGTATACATTTGCATTGCAGCAAATGAGAAATGAGTCCCAGAGTCTTTAATGCTAAGGTTGGTATGAATGTAAATTTAATAGACCTGCAGCTTTTTCATAACAGCCCCCATACTTTCTCTTTATGAGTCACAAGAGAAAACCATCATTCGACAAAAAACACTTTTACCTTAGAACCATACAAAGAAGTATTATCGCTCTTTGTGAAGAAAAAAGCATAAATTCAGTGTTATTTTCCATTTATTTTTCATTTCACCTTTTACACATAACAATATAAGCCTTCCTATTACTACTATTATTAACATATGGAAATGTTCAACAAAGAAATTGGCTCCAGAGATTAATTTCTCTGACTTGTTCTAAACCCCAGATGTTAATTCCAGCGCTGGTCCGTTTACTGTATCGTTCGTTCGTTCATTGATGAAGGTGCACTGAGAAATTCTGGGGGGACCAAACCTCCTCTGACCACATATTGTGAGATAAGATGGGGAGGACAGATGCTGATCTGACTTATATGGTCATCTTTGCAGGCTTTGTATTAAGGGTTTTGCAATGCACACAAATGCTTTTATTATAAATAAAGGCACCAGAAGTGTACTTAAAAACTGTCTAATATCACACATCCATTTCATATCTCGTGTCTTATTTGAACTTAAATTTAATCATGGTGAACGAAACTGGATAAAACACTTCTCACTAGCTTTGTTGTTTCACACAGATTATTTAATTTACTTTGCTGGAATTTTCTCATGGACAAACCTGAAGGAGTAGGCTAAAAATCATAAACCACCAAATAGTGAAAGTTTCTTTATGACACGTAAAGAACAGACCTACAGACTTCATTATTGTCTTAAGGGCAGCTCTTTTCCAGCCTCATTTTCAAAGGTCATTCCTCAATCTAGGCAAAGTAATAATGAAAATAAATTAAAAATTCTGTTTAAAGTTTGTCAAGTTTCTGTATTTAAACAATGCAAGTAGTTTAGCTTTGTTAGTACTTCAAGATGCTTGAAAACTGAGCTACAAAGGAAACTAGACACCCAATCTGGAATGGAAATATCTAAGATCATGACCTGGATTTAATGGGTCCAGTAAATCATAACATTAATGCTATTATTGTGTGATACTTCACCTTAGCACCAGATTAAAGAAAACCCAGCTCAAGGAGAGAAACATGTGCTCTAAACCCTCCAAGTCTGAGAATAGATCTGCCATTTACTACAAAATCTATAAGCATAATAAGCACATCTGAATTTTGGTTTCAGCACGGACGTGAAATTTAGATGAAATATTCTTAAAAATTTTAGTCTTTAGAATTTAATATGGGATTTTTCAGGAATAAAGGACCTTTTTAGATTAGCATGTTTGGGTAGCAGTTTTAAAAGGAATTGAAGAGAATGTTTGTTTTTTCAGATGGAGAAACAAATAACTTCACAAATCCCTTTTACCAAAACATCAATCCAGCAGAAACCACAAATATCACACAGAGAAATAATTTAAAACTTATGAGTTGTGAATCTTGGACTATTAACAGCTTACAAAAATTGCAAAGACTCAGTAACTTTATTAGATACAGCTATTTCGTCTGGGTTGTCTACCTGGAACTCTTATCCCTTCTCTGAAATTGTCAAAACAAAATGATAAAACAGGCTCTCATCTGTTTAAAACCCAGTGCAGAGACTTGAGGGAGATCTTTCTTCTGTCCTGCCTTCTTTTTTCTAGCGTGACTACAAGTTAACTGTCTAAAATTGTGGTTGCAGTAGAAGCTCCTGTCATTGGAATGGAAAGGAAAAAATATTTCTGCAACTGACTGAGTAACTTTAACCCAGAGCACATGCGTTACTTAATGTTTGGTCAGAGTATTCTTCCTAAAGTTCACCAATGTGAAAATCAAACCACCTATTTGGGAGCTTCCAACTGTGAGCAAAGAAGGAGTTTCCTACAATTTTCCAATTGCATTTTGAAGGACAAGGAAATTGCAGCATTCACTTATTTCTGGCATTGAACCTCACTTCAAAATTACAGAAGACATTTTTTTTTAACCAAGCGTTGCATATATCATTTAAACGTAACTCTCAAGAAGACAATTAATTTGTCAACCTGGGAATCTAGCAAAGAAAGAGAGATTAAAAAAACCCCATATAGATGCAGCAAGCTATAGAAAGGTCGCAGAAATGCAGGCACAATTATGTAATGTGCAAGTTAGGAGCAAGATGACCCAGAAATCCTTAGTTGCACTGAATACAGAGACTCAGATGAAAGGATGAAGTAGAGAGCAAATCCTCCAGGAGCAGACTGGAGTGAAACACAAAATTCCCCCAATCCTAAGGTTATGTCCGGAAGGTCCAGGCACGCGTCCTGGCGCCTCTGAGGTCCTTTGGCATGTGCTCAGAAAGCAGTTGTGTCTGGGCATGAAGAAGGCAACTCCAGCCTCTACCTGCGTGGGCTCCAGCTATGTTTCTGGTCCGCGGTCTCTCCCAGGAGCCACAGATCTATTCCTTCCCTCGATGGAAACCTTCACCACTTATGAAGAGCCATGCAAAGGTCCACTATTTTCCCCGTGTTATCAGTCCAGTGTGCTGTTAGACACAACCTCACACACAGAAAGAGAAACAAATAACACATAAACATTGTAGAGGAGGTTTTCAGCTAGAATGGAAAAACCTAAGCCCTTGAAGAGTCTCACAACATAGGTCTGCATGTGCACACACTGTTTATGAGTAAACACTCAATCAACAGCCATGGTCTTGGATGAAGCAGGCATCTTCTGAGTTTCTAATTCCTCTGAGGGATGCTGAATATATGGTTTCCTCTGTAGCAGGACAGATCTCCTGAAGCAGCCCCTTTCCACACTTTTGAAGGGACTGGACATAGACAAGTGCATTGTGTTTGCGCTGCAAGATTTTTGTAACCGGGCGGCTACAGGGGCGGCTTCTGTGAGAAGCTGCCAGAAGCTTCCCCCATGTCTGACAGAGCCAATGCACCAAGGCTCTAAGACGGACCCACAACTGGCCAAGGCTGAGGCAGTCAGCGATGGTGGTGGCGCCTCTAGGAAAACAGATTTAAGAAAGGGGAAAAAGCCTCCAAACCTGACAGCTGCAGTGGGATAGAGGAGTAAGAATATGTGAGAGAAACAACCCTGAAGACACCAAACTCAGTGCAGAAGGAGCGTAAGAGGTGCTCCAGGCGCCGGAGCAGATTCCCCTGCAGCCCGTGATGATGACCATGGTAAGGCAGGCTGTCCCCTGCAGCCCGTGGAGGTCCATGGTGGAGCAGATCTCCACCTGCAGCCCGGGGAGGACCCCACGACAGAGCAGAGGGATGCCCAAAGGAGGCTGTGACCCCATGGGGAGCCCGTGCTGGAGCAGGCTCCTTGCACGAGCTGTGGCCCTGTGGAGAGAGGAGCCCAGGGTGGAGCAGGTTTGCTGGCAGGGCATGTGTCCCCGTGGAGGACCCATGCTGGTGCAGCCTGTTCCTGAGGGACTGCACCCCATGGAAGGGACTCATGCTGGAGTAGTTCATGGAGAGCTGTCTCCTGTGGGTGGGACCTCATGCTGGAGTAGGGGAAGCATGTGAGGAGTCGTCTCCTTGAGGAGGAATGAGCGGCAGAGACAAAGTGTGATGAACTGACTGCAGACCCCATTCCCCATCCTCTGCGCCACTCAGGAGGAGGAGGTAGAAAATCAGAAGTGAAGTTAGGCCTGGGAAGAAAGGAGGGGCGAGGGGAAGGCATTGTAAAGATTTGGTTTTGTTTCTCATTACTCTACTCTGATTTGCTTGGTAATAAAATTAGACTAATTTCCCTGAGTCAAGTCTGTTTTGCCCGTGATGGTAATTGCCAAGTGATCTCTCCCTGTCCTTATCTCAACCCACGAGTCTTTCGTTATATTTTCTCTCCCCTGTCCAGTTGAGGAGGGGGAGTGATGGAGCAACTTGGTGGGCACCTGGCATCCAGCCATATCAACCCACCACAGAAAGACAGCATCGCTATTTAGTAAACTTTAGCTAAAGAGGGTTGCTAAATAGCTGTAAAGGAGAGTTAAAGAATTCACTGTTTCTTATTTCTAGCAGAAAGAGAGGAGTTTCTTGACGCTGCTTCAGAAATGGGAATCTTCTCCAGGGGAGAGGGAGGGGGGGAATGGGCAGCAAGGACAGAATCACAACAGCTGAGTGTCTGTGCAATTTATGGCATGATTTTTCAGAGAGAAATACCCTGTCTGTGCAGACTACAGAAGCTGCCAGCACCAGAAACAGACAGGGGATTTTTTTTCATACTTGGAGGTGCTGGTGACATTTCGCGCTTGAAACTAGGGACAGAAATGTGCGATGGAAAAGTAATGGTAGAATTATCCCCTGACATATTCAGACATGGTTTCCACAACTCTAGGGCCAGGGTCACCTAGGCCATCTACATTTTTACTGCAACTGGTCATTTGGTTTTAGCATGTTCTGAGAGTTCATACCCAGAATTTCCATCCTTGCTTTCCCCCTATGCAAATGCCAGCCCGTTCTTCAACCATCAATACACGAGCGGTGAATTTGCACTCTTGACTTGCATGTAAGAGACATACCAGAAAGTGGGTGAGTTTTGTCTTTGGCAGTGCAGCAGAGCTTTTAAGATGTCATTCACTTATCAGCCTCACACCAGCCTTTGAGAGCTGCTGTGGTTATCCTTTATCTTAAAAATGTGATGTCTTTTCCTACTCTCTTGCTGGGTATGACAGAAAAGGACATTACTCAGGTTTTGCTTTCAACATCTCAATAGTTCAAAGGAGTACATAAAAAATAATTACAAGAAACAAAGGAAAAATCTCAAGCAAACCTCATCATTATTTTCTCCGACCCAAACTGCCTTGATGGCATTTGGAATTTCCTCCTGCTATCAAGATAGCACCTGAATTTCCCTTCCCATTGTACGGTTTAAGCTTTCTATATTTTTTGTGCACTCGGAGCAAAAATATCTGCCTCTGTGCCTTTGCAAGCAGAATTAGTAGAAATAAACTGACGATACAGTAGGACGTTGGCAGTTTCCCAGTGAAATCAAAGCTGGGAATTGCTGGGGACGCAGCTGGTGAGTGCCGTGACCGCGCTGGGCTGGCAGCACCCGCAGAGGAGCAGGGATTGCGGGGCAAGGCGGAGCAAGTGAGGGGGAAAGGTGGCTCTTGGCCAGCTCAGGGACCGGAGCTTGGGCTCTGCTCTACATGTGTGACAGGTACTGCGTTCAGCCATGGTCACCGTGCTGGAAAGGGAGGTGGATGTTGGCCGTATAACTGCTTTTCCATGTACCACCCGCCACAGAGTCAAACCAAGCAAACCCAGGAAGCTGGCTGAGCTTCGGGCAAGTCAGGATGGTTATCATATCCATAGATCATATTGTAGTATTAACCTTGGTTTAGCAAAGTAGTGGTTTTTTGTCTGAGTCACTCAAACACCAAAAAATGTGCTTGAATATAAGCCTGGGACTAAATGCAACTGAAACACAGTTTAGGACACAGAATAGTGACCATGAGCAGTCCTACGAAAAGCCAGATTAAATTTAGAGCAATAATATACATATTTTTTAATAAATGCAGGTAATGAGATCTAGCAGAACAGCAGGAATTGTGCCTGGCTGGATGTGTTTGTGCAGCCATAAGATCTAAATTTTGACAAGAGCAAACATAAACACAGAAAATCTGTAGCAAGTTTTTCTACTCCCCTCATTTATACATGTCATGCTTTTGTCCCACTCAGCATCCTGCTCCCTTCCCAGTCTGGGTGCTGCTCTTTTTTTGTTCTCCACTGGAAGCACTTAATTTTGAGGAGCTGCTGGAAGCGCTCTATTCAAATTTATCTTCTGCCAGGCATCCATACAATGGGGGACTTCAGCTATGGAAATGGTGACCCTGTTCTTACAACTACATTACACAGACCAGTTCAGATACAAACTGTAAGTGAGGAGTTCTGCAGTGGGGTGGTATATGTTCATGCCAGCATCATGCATTCAGAAATCTAGATTTAGTCTTCAAAATGATAAATCTGGCTTATAATGTTCTTTAAGAAACAGATGTTTGTCGTGACTATCACAACCCACACAGAAACTGAGCTCTTCGTAAGAGAAGACAGGCTTCGTAAGTTTAAAGGAAGAAAAATCAAGGCCCAGTTAAAACTATCTTGACATCTGAAAAATGAAAGAATGAACTGGTAAAACCAACGCTATCTAGATCATAAATATTCTGGATACTTTCCTGGAAGGGAAAAAAGTAGGAAAACAGGCTCCTTTGTAGATATATGTAAGAAGTTGAAAGTTTTGATTTGATCAGTTACTGGCATGATGCCACAAACGACAAGATCCTTCAGTAAGTTAGATTATCCAACACTAAAATCCTGATATATAGGGTTATTTAGATCCAAAGCCTTGCTGAAACCAAAGGAATTTAGGATCCAGTCCTTAATTTAGTTTAGATTTACAAGGTAGGACTCTCTATAGAGTTGAGAATCAATCCTGTGGACAGGTAGTTCTGGCATGGTTCCAGCTCTTGTAAAAGCTGCGATGTCTCTGCTGGGAGGTCCAGAAACCCATGCAGCTTCTGGAATGTCGTCCTTTTGAAGACATCTATGGAGTCACAAATGCACTTGCTTCCTAGACCCCACTAAAAGAACAGCAACTCTTAAAAACAGTCCGCTGATAATAAAGCCTCTGTCTTAAATGGGGATTTAGCTATAAAGTACAGAAATGGTTTGAACATTCACAGCTTTTACTACCTTCTACATGCCCAGTACTCAAAGTTCCACGATACGCCTCTTCTTACACGTGTACTCTGTTTCTTAAAACTCTCTGCCTCTGCACTTGCCTTCGTTATGAAATTCCATTGTATTTGGACTTGACATCATAATGACCGTAACTGACCTGTCAGTGTGGGTCAGAGCAAATCGCATTCAGCACGGCAGGTACCTGTGGTTAAACCTTGCTCCTATTGCACTATACGATCAAGCGTCTCAAGACCTGACTTGGAAGGGTCCTAATAATCAGACCTCCGTTTTCGAAGGTCCAGAAATTCTGTTGGTAGAAGACAATAATAGGGAGACGAGAATTTGAAAACTCAAAGGAATTAATGTGCTGTGCATGCTGCAGACTGTAGCTCGATCTTTGAGAAACACAGCTATCTGCAGCATTATTACAGAGGCATATGGGAGATTTTTAAGGCAACAAATGGGAAAGGAAAGTATAACTTGCTTTCAGAACATCATCCTGTACATTTAAAGTCACTGCTGGAACAAGCCAGTGCTTTCAGGCTGCTCTCTGCAAAATGCCCAACGTGTCCTATGATCTGCAACAGCGCGTGCTATTCTTTCACAAATCAAAGCAGGTATTCAAAATTGGACACGTATGAGTAACAAGTAGAATTGTCACACGCAGTATTCTGTGCATGTGAATGGAGCAGGACCTGAATATGGCTCAGGAAAGATTTTCCGTACCTTAAGATCTGAGCATTTTATTCTTTTGGAAGCTATTTGTTGGTGATTTTTTTTGTGTGTGTGTGCAACATAATATTCTCAGGCACGGCTCAGAAGTTAGCATCGTAACCATAGGAGTGAATGGATCTACATCTACATGGCCTCACTAGACACTGATCGTGTCTTCTGGGAATATGCAAGAAAAGAAAAGAAGGCTTTTTCTCTTTAAATCTGTGTTAGGAATTATACAGTCCTCCAGCGGAGCCCCTAGCTGGCTGTATGTGCTGCTTTGTTTCCTGTAGGGAGAGGGATATAAAAAGTGCAGATAACGAAACCTAACTAGAAGGGTAGGCCTCTCAAAAGTCTTCATTGTCTGGGGAAAGAGGGAGGAAGGAACTCACCTGACCTTGACCACCCAAGCTTTTAACACTCAAAAAGACTTTCAAAGCTTTCTGAGGGAGATTTATAGCTGTGAAAGGACGCTGGAATTGCACCGCGGCAGAAAGAACATAATTCGGCTTTGCTTCCTCCCCTCCCCCAAAGCACCCAAGCCACTTCTGCAACTTTAGAAATTTAAACACATTGTTTTGGGAACTGATAGACAGAAATAAAGGAATTCCTGGCTTAACACCCTCACCCAGTCCCTCCTGCCAAATTTCTAGCACTTCTCTAATTCTGTCTGCCTTTGCTGTGAGAACCAGTCTCCACGTCCCCTCTCCCTGTGCCCTCCGTAACAAATGAACCCATTGCCCAGGGTCTGTAGCTGGTGCCATTAACACATTGCAGCCATGATAAGTTCCTAAAAGCCCTTTTTGCACTGATAAAAGCAGCTGCTGTGGGCAGACCGGAATTCTCAGCCTTCTGGACTCTTGCTACCAACAACAGTTGAGTCTGGATGCTAAACTATGGCAATGTTACTGCTGGCTCTAACCACAGAAAGTCCAGACAGGGTTAGAGACCTACAGTGCCGCACACTCGAAATTCAAAATGTCATAATTGTGTACAATATTATTATTGTACTAATATGCCCAAATAGCAATAAACAACAACAATGTCCACTTCCAGAAACGGTGAGAGCATGACTCCAGCCACAGCAGATCTCCCTTGGAGCCAGCTCAGCCCTCTGTTCAGACCTCCAGCAGAAGCCGTTTTGTCAAAGACTTCTTGAATAACGGGGAATACACAAACACAGCTCCTTGACTTCTCAGCGGCTAAAGATCCTGTTTCAGTTTTAATACACACAAGCCCAAGATTGTTCTGGTGGCAAAAGCAGGTGCTTTTTTATTTGTATTGTATTTGAACAATTTCAGGGTCTTTGGGGTTTTAGTGCCTCAGGTTACAAAACAATGATTCAGTGCCTCAGAGAACATATCTCTAACAGTTTCTTCCAGTCAGAGATGCCACAAAACCAGAAGAAAGTTTTATTTGTTACACTTCTTTCCACACATCAAGGAAATGACGAGAGGCTGGGGCAGCTCCGGGCCAGTGCAGCTCCCAAAGGGGCCCTGTACTACTTATCTCCGTGGTAGGCGATGTGTCACATACTGTGCCCAACCTCACCAAGTCCCAGCCTGGCTTACCGTGCTCCTGCCCAAAGAGATGTTTTGGAGCGCTGGGATCTCTGAATCGGCTTTGAAGTTCTTTACTGAAGGTACAAAACACCACCACAAGCTACAGGAATGTGATCTCTTTGCTTCGCTTCTCTCCTCTCTCTCTACTACGATGTATTTTAATGAAGATCCTGGGGTAAACCAGTAGAAAAACCCTGAATATAAGCTTGTGTGAAAAGCAGGAATTGGGGATCTGAACCTTTCAGCGGACTCCTACACTTAAAATATCAAAATGGTAGGTAGGACTGTGTTCCCTGATTTTTGGAAAAGATTCTACAAGTTTACTTGCAAACTTTAGAGCTAAGATCTTCCTGAATTATTTCATTCATTATGTTTCTTCTTTACAATCAGTATTCATTTCAGAAGTCAATAACATATGGGATGTATCCATATACTCAAGCGAAGATGACATGTTCATAACTCACGCAGCTGCTTTTTCACACCTGAGACAGAATATAATGCTCCATATCAGTGCTCAACCACAGCTGCACCACATCAATAAAAAAGCAGAATGTGAGGAAAAAAAAGAAACCACGACTTAAAAGAAAATTCAGCTTTGTAACCGCAGGTTGTTGTGCTCTGTTTTAGGAAAGCTAAGAATCTGTTAAGCGCAGTGGTGAGAAGTTGTTATTTCGACTTTAATTCTTTCTCAGGGAACACCGCACTGTGGACTATAAGCTGTGTGATTCAAAATGGGATGTGTAAGGTGGCATGTGTGGAAGAAAGTACCAGGAGGAGAAACGACTCTGCCCCAGGCAGGGAGCGCTCCCAGGAGCTGCGCTACATCCCCTGGCCTCGGTCCTTTCTGGACCAGGAGGAAGGGGCTGCAGATTTTGCTCTGTGTGCCTGGCACTTTGCCGAGGCTCAGCTGTGTCTTCCAGACCTCGCTGCAATTCTCCAGGGGAACTCAGAGAGCCGAGACCTGCATCCCTCACAGCCGCCCTTCCCAGAGCAGAACCAACTTGCCCTTTCACCACCAGCCGCTTCTGCCAAATGCTAAACCCTCCCCTTTCTCATCTTTTCTGCCCTCCCTCCAGCACGCCTTGCTCCTCAGGCGATGCTCAGAGGCAGGAGCCTCTGCTCACCAGGCAGCACCCAACCAGTTCCGAATGTTTTGTTCAAGATTGTTTGTAAGTGCTTTCCACTCTTGTTTTTTTGCCAGCACTGTTTGATTTAAAAACAACATCTGTAGAAAGAAAGAAAGAAAAAAATCTGTCTTTTGAAATATCTGCTAAATATGAGACTTTAGAAGTACAGAAAGAATTAGCCACTGTTTATATCAAACCTAGCCAGGACCAAAGCTGCATGTTCTTGCAGCAAGTATGTTAATAAATGCCCCAATCCCAGAACAGCGCTGGCCTTTGTTGATCGTGTTCACGAACAAATAAAGTAGCAGACAGAGAGCATGGTAATGATCACACTCCAGCAGGCACAGCCAGAAGGTAATCGATATTTGCCAGATAGACTGGGAGACAGCTGGAACTGACCTTTTTCCAACCTTTTTTCAGGGTCTAAGAAAACAACGGAGGCAAAAATAACTAGGAGTAAAATTAATCTACTTAAGGTTTATGAAACTCCTTCCTGTTCCTTCTTCCCTGCTGTCTGTTACAACCCATTGTGGGACTGTGACAGCGTTTAAGAGTTTAATGCCCATGGAATAGAAAGTTGTCACAGGTTGATGGGCTCCTGCTGCTAGATAGCGTCCACATCATTAATCATCGACACTTATCTCCTTTGCCTCACAGGAGAGCCAGGAGTGACACTTGCTCACTGTACAGCGGAGGACACCAAAACCATCATCTACCAGTGGTAAATTTACCATGAGATTGTGACAAGGATCATAGACAAATACGGGCTGCCTCGCAGCTCCAGAGCATGTTTCTCACCCAGCGATGAGGACTCCTGGCCTTCCCCACACATCCCCTCTCACACCTGCAGACTCGGCATGGTCGCCCGGCCCCCGCGCCGGGAGCCGCACTGGGTGCGGTGAAGTGTGGTCCCCGAACCGCCGCTGCGCAGGCATCTCGGTTTGCAGTTTGAGCCGATGGACCAGTAAAAAAAACCACCACGTTTAATTTTGAGTAGAAGGGAACTTCTCTCTTTGCATTAAAAACTCCCTTTGCTTTCCTTCGACAAAAAACAATTTTGTGCAAAAAAAAAAAAAATTGCTTTATTTTCTTAAAGACATTCCTGATGTAATTAATACGAATGAAAAAAAAGGCTGATTTTACGCTGCAATCACAAGAGAGAGGCGGAATGAGGGGTTCTAATTCTTCTTAGAGTCAGTACCCCAGATGCGTGGAGAAGTAGAAAATGAGTCAAAGATGCTAGTAACCCAGATTAGCTGAAGTTCTAAATAGGATTTAAGTTTACAAGCCCATTTTCAAAAGACTATAGTAACTAATATGTTCTAAAACCTTTAAAATGCTGTTAGTATTTTCCCTTCAAGCTGCCCAACACTATAGGGAGAGCTCTCAAATACTCATTTAATGAGAAAAGAAGTGAAGGACAGGTAGTCCCTTGATAATCTGGTAGTCAAGTCACTTTGAGATTTGGGAGACATGCATAAAAACCCGGCATCTGCACAAACCAGAGCAAACACCTGAACCACATTATACCAAGCTACCAAGACAAGATGCAAACACACACATTCTAAAATATTCTGGGTATTTCTTTAGCACTAGCTAAGACAGGGACTGGAACCCACTGCGTAACTTACTCGTCATAATGGAGAGAATAGCACTACTGCTATCCCTTCCGTCTCTGGTTTTTGGCACCCATCCACAGAATTTTTTAAAAGCAAATTCTTCTCGCAAGTGCAACATAAATTCTCCAAGTGGGATGAGTTATCTTGGAGTCATAGCTTCAGCACATACAATACCGCTAAGAAGAAAAAACTAATAATTACCCACTTCCATGTCTTACAGGAGGGAAGGTAGATGGTGGCATATTTTGTTTCTGGAGATATAGAAATCAAACTACTTTTACACAGAACATACCCAGAAATTTAAAACAACTAGATATGAGTATTTGGGGAGAATTTTCGCATAGGAGGTTGGGGTAACTCTCACTCCTCAAATGTTTATCAGTCAGTTGAATGAGACTTTGTTTCTGCATTCATCAAAATTTTAATGTTCTGCTGTACTACGCATTGCTTAATGAAAAGAATCCTACACATTGAAACAGAGTAAGCCTATGAAATGGTGCGGTGTTTATTTTTTTTTTCCTAGAAAAGATTTTTTTTGCAGGCCATACTTCTCTGTAGATAGCTGATAATTGAACCTTGGACACTTCCCATTACATGAACCAGGAATTCCTTAAGATATGGAGTAGTACTAATGAAATACGACACGTTTATAGCAAACAGCTCTCTTGACACTTGCAGCTTGTATCAGAGGGCTGGTCAGTGTTTCTCTCTGTTTCTTTGGAATAGCTTTTGCATTCAGTAGGCAGGAACCGGACATCTTGAATACCACAGAAAGTCACAACTGATTCTGTAATTTCAAAGAGAATGATGTTTTTCTTCATTATTTTCTTATCTATTGCTTTGACTTGTTCATATGATCGATGATGTGTCCCATAAATAGCAAAAATAAGCCAATCCTTCCTGCTTTTTAAAACTGAAAAAAGATCATGTTAGATGACTGTTCAAACAAATGAAGAGAAGAACACATTGATGAGGATGAAAAACTTTGAAATGATTTTGCTTAGAATTTACTGTTAGAAACACCAAAGGTGGGATTTTGATCTCACTATCGCTTAAAATTGGTGTAATTTTGCCAAGTTAATTTGACTATATTGAGACATAACCGAGGTCAGAACTGCATCTTGATGCTGTTGTGAGTGAATAAAAGATAAATCGATATTAAGTTTGTTCTTTCCACATTTGTGGTTTGTTGATGGCCTGTAACAATGAGACACCAGTGTGCTACTATTACCCTTCATAATGAAAACTTCTCTTGGCTTGGACCTTACATTACAGATCTTCCTTTTGATCTTTTCAGATAGTTTCTCTGCAAAGATACGCATACCAAGCTATGTCGAAGGGGAGCAGTAAGATATTGTTCTAGCTGAGATGCTGATACAGCTGACTCCTGGAATTTATTTTTTCCTAGTTTTGCCTTCATGAAATTCACACTGCTTGATCCTATTTTGAAAATGAAGTCAACTCAGTGATACCAGATCACAGAAATAAAAGATCCTCCTTCTTTCTCTCCATAAAACAATTCATTTCTGCATAACATAAAAAAACATGCAAACCATACACAAAAGAAAAAAGAAGGGTTATGTTCCCAGGTTCTGACCTGATCAGCTATGATCACTTAGATGCTGCATATAGCTTAATCTTTTGTGCCATTGGGTATCCATACTATAATCCATGGTATAACTTCACTAGAAGCAAAATAAGTGATCTGAGAGAAGCCGTCTTTATAGCAAAAATGGAAATATTCAAGCAGAAGATAATCATTAACCTTTTCAAAAAAATTGAATGTTTGGTTTTGAATTCTTTTTGAGGTTACTAGAAAAATTCAAGTCACTTTCGCATTTTCCTGATTTTTTCACTTGCAAATTTTCTGACGTATTAGCCTACTGCAGGTATGGTTGTAACCTCCCGTCATGCAAACACAGCCTAACAGACACACTCGTCTCTTGCTAAAGAATTAATCTGAAAGATATGCTTTGCACATATTAGCCTATCTTAATGCCAAACCTATTGTAAACCTTTATTAGTGATAATGGGTCAATGCAGTAATGAAACAGTCAAGGTAGAAAGCACGAATACTTGTTCACTTTGAATTTATTTCAGGTTTAGTAATTTTTCCCATGTTTGACTGTCTCCCTTGATCTTGCAAACCCATGAATGAAACCTAGAATTTGTGCCCAGGAATAATTTCATATAACCGCATACAGTATGTGAAAGCACAGCCTGGCAAGAAAGAATAATGCAACACGAATACACCTGTCTTTCTGACTTCAAATGTCACGTATTCCACTGGTCTGATAAAATGTTCTATTTGCAGTGCAATGCTCTGGTAGCGATGCGCTCCTGTGTAACTCCATCCGGTTTCTTAACCACAAAGAATACACCAAATCAAGGAACGGCTCATGCTTTCTTTCTCGTGTTTTACTTGAGATATTCTTAGGAACTTCTAGTTATTTTCAACACTTTTAAAGATTAAAATATTGGATATCAACAAACATTTAGAAACTGAACTCTGGCTAGTTCTGACTAATAAAAAGTAGAGCTTTTAAACTTACAAAATCATTAAGAATTGGATTGATTTAGCTGGGAGTGTGGTAGATGTTCAAGTATCCAAAGCCCATGAATCAATATTTGGTGTCTTGCTAAGAGATCTCTAACAGGTTAAATGGAACTTCATGCATCAATGAGCGAGGTTTAATGAAAGAGACCTAAAATGTCACACCCTGATGTCCTTCTGGGTATGAATTTACATAATTCTTTAAATTGTCTGAAAGCTGTGTCCATCTAGTGTCTGTTCCAATATTCACACAAGAAGCCACAAATTCTTTGTGTATCGTCAGGCAGGCGCCCAGCAGAACTGGTCCCCAGCCTTCAGTCACAACTGCAATACAAAACAGGTGACAGATCCTGATGACCACTCCTGGGATTTGTCTTCACCAGAAAATCAAGCAGTCCTAAAGGAGTGCCACTAAATAACACTACGTGAAGCACAATATCCAGTGCGAAGACGTAGAAATTTAATTTCATAGAGTATGATCAGCTACTTTTATTTAAAAAGATCAGCTGCAGTGTCCCCAGCAACAGCTTTTCTCATATTTTCCACCAGACTCTCAGACAATCAGAATCCTGGAGAATTTAGTGCACCTCTCAGTACTTGCTTGATTTCAAAGTTTAAAACTGTCACCGTTCAAGAAATCACCACTCTATATCTGGGTTGTGGTAACACACCACATGAGTGTTCCAGGGCCATCTCAACACAAAGTAAGATTGCTTAAATTACCTTTTCACAATGGGTGAAAAGAGAAGAACTTTTTAAACAGCTATTTCAGGGGGAAATATGTGAAAAAAGCCACACAGTTTTAGGTCGGGGCTTTCAAAAACACCTGGGAGAATTTAGCGTCTTGATTTTGTGTCATTTCTGCAGGCTTACCCCATTGAAAACCCCAGCCATCTATAACGAAAAACTCACCCTATATCCTCCTAAATACTCACAGCGAGAAGAAGAGTTTGTATTTTATATGATTCTTTTACTATCCCACTAGTGACAGGTATGAGGAAGACTGTCTCACAGAGAAACCGTATCCTGCTGGATGAACGCAGCGCTCCGCAACACCAGCCTTACACATACAAACACTGAAAATTTTTGACATCTTCTCTACTGTTTTCCTGGGAGACCAAGCTCACTTCAAATACTCAGATAAATATTTAGTTTATCTCAAGGAAGATTGTGCCTTAAGGAATAAAAGTTAGTATGAAGCACCAATAATGTGAAGGTTATTTGTGAAACCCAGTCACATTTGCATTTTTCCTCTGTCAATTGATACAGGGATGTTATGGTGCATTTTAGGTTTGCAGATAATTGACAGGAAATAACCACAATAATGAAATCACTGCTGGATTATATTCTGATAGGTGACAAATCAATTCATTTATGATACTTCCTTTGTCATATTGAGCCATTTTATTGTGCAGAGGAAACCTCTCAAATTAATAAAACTGTTAAATCCATAAAGTCCCATGTACCAAATAGCACATCATAGAAAAAAGTATCAATCATGAAAAGAATAAAACTGATGAATGCTAGCAGGAGATCATCTGGGAAAAGAATCTTCCTTTTAAGAGGATTATGCTACAACAGTAATACACCACAATACGTATATATGCTTATGACATCAGTGTATACACATTTATAGATATATAGACATATAGACACATATACACACTGATGTTGTGAGCATCTATTATCTGTTTTGTACTGTAGTAGTTCTGCAAGCAGGGACCAATTGCATGGTACAGAGAAAGAGCACAGTGAATTCCAAACAGTTGCATCTCAATGTTATTTAATAATGTTCTTGTGATGCTTTTGCTTTTTAAATAAAATATGATTTAATACCAAGAAATAAAGCTGTTATTATTCTCCTTCTAACATGATTTAGCTCAAATAGGATTTTGTAAAATTGCTAAACTTGCATAAAAAGGAAAGAGATTAGAAAGACTCAAAAATTATGTAAGAATGTATTAATTCATTCTACCCCTCCCTCAGCCTGGGTACATTTGCAAAAGCCTCATTCATGCTGCATGATACGCTTTAAGAGGTCATAATGAAGCCACGACACCAACCACCTTGTCAAAGATACTGCACAGATAACCATGGCAAATGTAGAATACAAAAAGCTCTAAAGCAATGACCTCAGTATTCACAGGCTCTCTTTAGTGATCCCACCAACATTCGGTTATTTGGTAATAGCAAAAAAAGTCTTTCTCTTTTTTTTTGTAAGACAGCGCAAAGCAACATGGCACAGACCAGGCTAGGATGAAAAGCTGAGAGAAATGACATATCCTTAGGAAACAGAATTATTAATTACTGAAAGACTGAAACTGCCCAGCCAGTGGGTCAAGATTAACTCTTAATTAACTCTGTAATGAGTAGTTAAAATTTTTGCAGTCTGAAGGCTTTCAGAGTGCACAAGACAAGAGTGCTAGCCAATACTTTTCAAAGCACAGCTTTTGTGCTTTAAACAATAAAAAAAAAAAAAAAAAGAGAAGAAAAAAAGGCTTTTAGTTGTTTAATTTCAGTACTTTTTCCATATTTTCAATTTTTCCAATTTTATATGGTGGGTTTTCAGTTTACCACAGCGTTTTTTAAAAGAGGAAAGGATGGGTGGACAGACAGAAAAAGGGGAATAAGGAATCCCAAGGCTCAGTCTCAATCCTGACCGCACTTCACAGCTGAATAAATGATGAAACCTATTGAAACTTTCTCAACTTTAAAAAATTGAAATAGAAACATCTTGGGAAATCTTCATAGCTATTTCCTCTGTTGCTCAGTCTTCTCTGCTTGGACTCTTTTCTTAGTAAGCCAGCTGAACACCAGGCTGACCAGCAGCACGAATCCCGCCGGTGAGCCCGTGCGCTGCCTCAACAGAAGCAGCAGGGTAGGGAGGAGAGCCTCTGTGGGCAGCACCCCAGCCTCCTCCAAGGTTGAAAGGGATCCTCACTGCAGAGATAGCACTGCTTTCTGTTGGACCTGTGCCTACGAAGCTGTCATCAGAAGTGGGATTTATCCTGTTAGTTGCCTTCCAGCTTGCGTGCAAGCCCTTATTATGCAGAGATGGGGATGGCAGAGATTCGTACACTTGTTAGAGGCTTTCACAATCACTTTTGGATCAGGCATTCTTACATTACTTGTCATGTCACAAGTTTACCTTATAAGTACTCTTTGAAACTGTCATGTCCTATTTGACATCCCCATGTCAATGTGTGTAAGATGAGCAGATAGCAAGAGCAGTATTTTTTTACCCTATGCATAAAAATGCCAAGCATGGGCAAAAGGGCAAAGACAACATACGTATTAACACTCAATAGGCCACGAAATTTTTTCCATGTATTGGAAACCCTTGCTAGAGAATCAGTAGTTTCATAGTAAGTAAACAATCAGTAGTCTCACAGTGATCAAATAATTACAGTATCTACCCAGTAGCCCTGAAACAGAAGCCTTCTAGTGCATCCTGGGCCACCAAGATCAAATCTTGCTCAAACAGAACATACATTCACTAAACAAAGGAACAGCTGAAAGATGAGACATTTCTATGATCATTGTTTGTTAAATTGATGCACTGTGAATATGTTCCATGTGATGCCAGAAGAATCTCAGCCTAACTTCAAAACAGTCGAGGAGAACGTAAGCTGTACTGTGGCACATCTATCGGCGCTGCTGGTACGGGAGAAGCTTGGCTCACTGGACGTTGCTGGGATCGCCGGTACCAACGCCAGCCTTGATTTGCACAGACATAACTTCGTCTGTTGAGTTTTAAACCAGCAGAAGCATACGTAAGTCATAATTCAATATATTCCTGTTTCCAAATGGTACCATAACAAAGGAAATGTCTTTACTAGGCCCTTTTAAAAAATTATTTGTATTTCAAATGGAAGCACAAAATTATTTTTTTCCATGTGTCTACTTCTAATGAGGCAGTAGTGGAAATTGATCTGATTTACAGGAATCTATAGACAAACCTTTTATAAATTTTTCTTGAAAAAACAGCGAGTTAAAAGAATTAAGAGTAGGGCAGGCTCTACCTGTATCACTTGTGGCAGTGATCTGAAGGGAGGTGACAAACAGGCATATAATGAGACACATGGCTTTATACCTGACAATCTCGCACATAAAAAGAGCGTCAAAGTGTATTTGACAGAATGAAATGAAACTAAAATGTTAGCATTAATTGCTACTCAGTGCTGCATTACCAGCCCCACAATCCATATCAATTATGAAGATTTGTACCAGTTGTGAGACAAAGAAGATTTTGGAAGCCTGTCAGCTCTAGGGTGTCATTACCTAATGCTGATATGACTGCTCTGGGCTCTGCTCAGAACAGGGAGAGTCACAACCACCCACTTTCACGACTGCAACCTCAACGGCACAATTGGAGTGTTTTAAAGGAAAGATGACAGGTGTATGGTTAAACATCACGGCTTTGGGGAAAAAAAAAAAAGAAAGTATTTCCCACCTGGGAACCTCAGATTGCTTACTGGAGGTACCCCCCATCCCCACCCCATCTAAATTAAATTAGAATTACTTCTGTGTGCTCCTTCAGCAGCCATCACATTTATTTGATTACTGAAATTAAAACACTGATTAAAACACTTGCTTTTTCTTAATATTGTGTATATTTTGGTACCTCAAAGAAACAGTTGTATAAGAACTTATCCAAGTTCGCTGCCTTGATGAATTAGTCCGGGGATAACTCTTCAGTGGTGACAGTAGAGACTGATAAAACCTCACAACACATTCCTGTTAGGTGAACTTCAAGCTGCCTTTGTCACCGAGAAAAAAAATCCATTTTAGGATTCATTCCGTCAGTGAGATCAAACAGATGGTGACTGAGGTAACAAGAGGAATGTTCATGTTAAGGAACACTAGATGCGGGTCTTTCCATGGATCACCCCACTGTGTCCGCAGAAAGATATGCAGGACTGCTTTCATTCAAAAAAAAAAAGCTTCCTCCATTTCAAAGGAATAAATTGCTCTCACTTTGCAAATGTAAAACGCACAAGACCATCTAGGAAGTGTTGACTCCATCATCCCTGGTGAGTAGCGTCAAATCTCCAGGCACAGTGCATTGAAATCCTATGCATCCCTATCATTATGTTTCTTTCAAGAGAAGTCTTTCTTGTATATTGAGGAGAAGATACTAATTAGAGCAAAATATTTTCTGCAAAGCAAATCTGCGGAATGGAAGAAAGATAAGAGCAGAGCTACCCAGAGGCTCAGCTACTTCCCACTCTCAGGGTTTCCTTTCCAACCCAGCTGAGATGTGATGGAACAGCAGCATGGACAGTTGTTAATATTGTGTTGGTTATTGGCCTGATGCACCAAACATCATCCAGTTTGAAACTGCAGCTTACTGCACAGTGTTGAACACAAATAACGAGTTAAATCACACAGTCTCTGCATCCTACTAAGGCTAACACGTCAGCATCCGCAGGAGAAGGGAAAGGAGAAAAACCTGTCATCAAAGTATGACTTCACAAGTTCCCAGTGGGTTTTGCTTCTTGTTTTTCTTGGTGTTTTGTTTTGTTTTTTTTTTTTTAAAGCAGATTGAAGTATCTGAGCCTAGCTATGTCCTATCTTGTGAAACACATTCAAACTACCCTTATCTGTCCCTGATCTAGACTCTACATAAAAAAAGAAAACAGAAATGACAAAGGGGCAAAGTCACCATAGGGTGAAAAAATCTGTTGGAGAGGGATTATCATTTTAGACATAAGTAGCTTAAGAAAAAGAATGTTTAGCTTTTCTTCCAAGTCATCAAAGCATATATTATTCTTTAACAGAAAAATGAGGAGGACTACTTTGTGTTATTCTGGACTTAGAGCTCACCCAGAGTTTACCAAATAAGGATGTTATTTGGATGGCACTGGAAATGAAAGCATTCATGTCCAAGCTGAATGAAGCACTGTTTTACCCTATTTGATTCTTGCTATAGAAAACAGCCTCTTGATTTGCAGCTTGGGACTGGCTCATCAGCACTTGACCCACCCATCAATTATCAGCTTGCAATATTTTTACAGATGTTGACACTATATTCTGGAAGACAGCAACAGTTCACTGAGTGAAGGAACAGCATCCTTCACGTTCCTTAGCACAGAAGTCCACTGTCCACTTCATCTCCCTTCACCAGGGTATATAACTGAGGTCAACAAGATTTAGTGTTTTGAAGTATTTCATTCAGCCAAAGAGACATTAGAAAAGTTGGAGAGAAAATTAGATCAAGACCCATATAACTTATGCTTGGACCATGTTCAGTGGAAAAAAGGACATGAGCCCATCACACGGAAAAGCTAGGGTAATGTTTATGCATTTGCAGTGGTTTTTCCCTCCATATGTAGTCAGGATAAAGATTAGTCACATAAGACTTGAGTTTTGCCCCTCAAAGCCTCTAAACAGACTAGCAGTACAAAATATTGATTGTTGAGCCCTTGTGACGGCTGGGCTCTGAGCCTACTACAGACCTTGAGCCTTACTGAAAGTTGCTTTTTATTGAGCTACATCAAAACCTGTTTTATTTTCTTGACTCCTTTTCTTCTGAACTGCAAATTCACCATTAGGAAAACACAGACAGTTTAAATAAGATACATATAAATAATAATAGAACTGATAATAAAGGGATCGAAAAAAAGTAATTACCTTTTCAATAGCATTAAAATATGTAAAAGCGGAAGGTATACATTTATGTCTTCCAAACTGTATGCCACAAAGTGTATTAGAGACCAAGCCTGAAAACCCTGACTTTATTAATTGCAGTAGTCAAGGACGTAAAACAATGTACCAAATAAAAGGACTTTCAAATTTACCGAATCTTCATAATGCCTGTTTACACTTCTATTTCAGACTACTATCACTAAAATGGTCAATGCTAACCAGCACTGGTTCCCTTTGAAATTTGCCGTGTTGTCAAGACATTAAACATATCTTGCACATACTTTCATGCTAAACAGCACAACACAGCTGGTTTTCTGGTAAAATTACCTACCACTCCCCCATCCCCAAATTAAAATGACCCTTCTGGAATCAACATTAAAAGTTAGCAGTGTTCCTGAGGGACATTTTTAATGTTTACCATGTAATTTTTTCTGATTATTTCTTATCTTGCATGCTTTGAGAAAACAGTATCAGGTGCTTTGCAAAGAGACTCTAGGAAAAATGTTAAAACCATGTGTCCCGCTAACTTTCCTGTGACTATGAGGTATTCTGCTAATCAAGAACACGTTCATTCAGAAGTAAAATCTTGTTATAGACTTCCTAAAATAACTTGTTATACAGGGTTAATTCTTCAGCTAATAAGTGACTATTTCGGTTTCTTCAGTAATTCCTAAAGGTCTTGGGCATTCTTTTTTTGATTACATTTTTGGAGTTAAAACCAAACCAAACCAAGCAAGTACACAGCTGTTCACCAGAAGTAAATTCACTCAGATGTGGTTACTTCTGCCTGCACTACAAGAGCAGACTGAGGCAGGCGGATGTTCCAAGCTGCCTCAAAGGTTATGAACTCTCAAGGATAACGAACGGTGCATTTTAACAAATAAGATTCAGAAATGCACCCAGTTCTTAGGAAATGAGCATCATAGAACTGTGTAAAACAACAGACTCTCCGAAGGATGAATAAGAATCCTTGCCCTGGCCTTTATTAAGTCGCTAAGGCTTAGTAAGATGTTGCCAGGTAGCAACTGCAGTTCCCTTTTCCATTATAGCGTTCAAGCCTCATGCATCCAACAATTCTGATTCTTCCTCGATCTCTGCTTGAAAACAATACTAGTTACCAGTTTCGGTATCAATATCATTGATAGACATTGCCCATGTGTGTGAAGAACTAATGCTTTTACCTGCCTTCACACACAGCATTACCAAATCTTTTACTGCAGTTTTTGGTTTTGTAATTTGAGATTGTGACTCGTGGTTGAGTCACAGGACCGCAGCTCACTACCAGGAATTTTCCATTATACCGCTGGTCATCATGCACACACAGCAGGTGACAAACCTTGGTGCAAGCCTATTCCAGGGAGACACCAACCACGGAGTAAACCCCTGCACCGGGATTCCAGTGCTCCTACACCCGGGCAAACCTGGGCAAGGCTGGGACGTGGCTCTCGGCAGGCGCACGCCAAGGGGCAGCTGCAGCAGTGCCTGCTGCTCTCTCCTGGAGCACTGCTCTGCTGTGCTGCTGCCTCAGATCTTCAGCGAGCACTTTATTCCTTCAAGCACTTGCCTGCTTGAGATACATTCCCTCTGAATTTCATGTCTTGTTTGAAAAGATTACTCAAAATCAATGCAGAAGACAGGCTAGGAAAACAAGCGTAGCCAAGTAATTTCTTAAGCACGGTTATCTTTACCCTGAAGTGAACACTAGGGAGTTACTAATCTTTACAAAACAAAAAGGATCCCTGAGACGTGCTACTTCTCTCTGCAGCCCTTCAGCTGATATATGAGCCCAAAGCCTGGTCAACACTTAAATCCAGACAGACTCCCTCTTGAATTCTCTGCTCTAGCTGGCTGTTTTTCTGGCAAGTTGCAGTGGGTCTGTCTTCAGCCCAGACAGCATCTTGCCTTAAACGCATTTTTTAATCCTGTTTTGCCACATATTCAGTCTGCATAATTTGAATCCTGAGCCTGAGGAAGCAACCCAGTAGAATAATTACTGAGTCTTTCGTAAGTGGTGCATCAGGCCAGGCTGACTCAGTGTCTAGCATTAGCTCCCAGTCTCTGCCCCTCCTTCTCCCAGCCTCCAAATCTAGCTGCTTTTTAAATCAAAAGGTGCCCAAATGGCTTTTCACAGAAAACCAAAACGAGGATCAAAACCCAGAATTTACAAACCAAAACTGGGATTCAGTCTGATACAATAAAACTCGACTAGGACGTACGAGCTTTGCTCGGCATTCTTGCTGACTGCTTCCGGTCATTAAAAACGCCAGTTCCCAGGAGTATTGGTGCCTTTTCTAAGCTGCCATATTTCAGTGCAGCTCATGAAATTATGCCTTCCAAAGCTGTCTGTTCTCATTTCAGATGGATACAGTATTTATTTACTTTAGGAAGCAAAATTCCTGCTCAAATTGACTGTTGCAGTGTGTGTCAACAGCATCTCCATTTGATTCCAAGGGGAAGAAATACACATGAAGACATTCTGATTGCTTCAGAAAGAGAGAGTCTTTAACCTCTTTAGCAGAAGCAATACTCAAATAAATAATTTCCATTAAAAGGACCGTTGTAAAGAGTTTGATCACAAATACAAGCAGATTCAGAAGTTTACCTTTATGTCAACTAGGTAACAAAATGTATTGCAAAGATTTCAGTGATGACACCTAGAATGGTCTGAAGGATGGATAATGCTGATATACAATTTATTCAGCTATCTTTTCTTACCAATTTTGAAATAATGTGTTTGTGAATAAACATGACTTTACTGCTTCAGACAATATTTCTTCATGGATTAAAGTATCTACCTCCATGGCGTATTATTTGAGGTACTGTTCAAATGCATGCAACAACATAGTCACTGTCTCAAAGAGCCTACAAATAAACTTCC
>Ga0065711_1027880_pt1 | contig 45285 bp, 22 predicted proteins | sample Hoacrofraction12_FD_59098 | JGI IMG/M metagenome (GOLD analysis project Ga0065711, IMG submission 59098) | Hoatzin crop microbial communities from Cojedes, Venezuela - Epithelial fraction 12 v2 (version 2) | ecosystem: Host-associated > Birds > Digestive system > Esophagus > Crop | place... | reverse complement strand
TTCCAATTTTTTTTTTTTTTTTTTTTGGAGGTAAAGATTATTTGAACCTCTTCAGTTTTGACATTTTGGAAGGGAGCATTATTCTATTAATGTGATTTTTTTTATAGCTATACCAGATGTCTAATTTCTTTGCTTGTTTGTAAATCATTAATTTTTGCTGAGAAATAAAATAAAGACCATAAAATGCAATAATGAATTAATCCACAAAAAGTTCTGTCAAATTAGCATTTATTTCAAATGCAAAGACACACCCTCCCCCTATTTCTAAGAACAGTCTTGATCTATTCATCCCAAAGAAAGCCCTCTGATGTCTCTGTGTTTCAGAGATTCACGTAACACCTGGCAAGATTAACTGCACTACAGAGCAGGTACAATTGATAGCAGATTACTTTAGAATACCAGTGCTGAAAGCTAAAATGAAAAACTTCATCAGAAATCTTCTTTTTTGCTAAGACTGAATCCTTATGACAATGCAGTATTTTCTTATAGGTTGATTTAAAACAATTATATTTTCTTTGAAAACTAGATTGATAGCCATTTAAAATGTAAAGAAATGTAGAAGTTATCCAGTGACAGGTCTATCATCTGTACAACCCTGGGAACAAAGGTTTTACAAAATGAGTATCTTTTCTTTCAAGTAACATCCAAAGTAGCAGTGCTTTTCTCTTCAAAGCTATTTCCACAACTTCTAATTGCACAGTTTTTCTCTTCATGTATTTTAAGTCATTCATAAACATAACCTGACTGAAGAGATTTGCAGCCATGAATAGATTCTTCTTAATAGCAGGCTTCACACAAAATGTGATCTCACATTTGTGATGCAACACTACTTATTAAAACAATGCCTTAGCTCAAATATGGGTTAGGCTTTTTTCTTGTTTTGGGTTTTAACCATGATATGGACAAATAACTCTGTCTCAGTGTCTCTTGTTTATGAATGGCAGGCATCAAGCTCCATTTTTGGCTATATTGCCCCTTTAGTTTCTGGTAACATGGAAATGTATTTCAAAATATCTTCAAGCAGTGACACAGGAATTCAGAGTTACACGTCAAAAATAACCTTTCTGAGAAGAAAATAGGTTTTGAAATGAAAGCATTGCATAGAAGTCATTCTGGTCTCCAAACCATTCGATAAATTATTGGTGCGTATTTGGTGAGTTAGTCAATAAGTATCAATGGATTGTTGAGAACAACTGTATTTTCTATGTCCTGTCACTTTGCAGCTTATTTTTTTGTTTGATGCCTTTGCCTCTTGAAGCTCATTTTATGCATCTGAAAAAAGATTCATCCAGTTATCAGCTGGAAACTGGGGAACTACCGTATATATTTTCACAGCCCTTGCTATAGGCAGATTAAACTCCCAGTAGAAACACTTCTATCTGTTTCTTCATATGTGTGAAAACTAGAAAAAACACAGCATAAAAAGTCAGTGTTAGTTTTCATGTTCCTGCTATGTGTTCATCTGGGAGGTGTTTATGTATGTGTATGTATAGATATACATATATGTAAACGCGTGTTCCTGTGTTTGTTTTTTTTTCCTTAAGAGAAATTTCTTTCCAAAGCACTTGGTGTATCTGGTTTGTTTTCCTCAACAATTTACAGCATTGACTCATGCCACCTTTAGACACACAGACTACTATTTCTTTCTATTTATAAAATCTTAATTAATGAGAGAATGAAAGGTATTTTTATCTGCCGATACAAATCATTACATTTTTTGAGATCTTATCATATGCATATTTCATGTTAATATACACCTATATTAAGGTATATTAATCTAAGCAGTTAGTTAATCTGACTCACTCACATGGTATTGCTTTACATCCAAGCCGTATCACTGAAAACACCTTTGTGATTTACAGATGCTAAAAGAAAGCCATGTGAAACACTGGAGCAAAAGTATCCCTTTTCTGAGTAGTGGTGGCATATTCAAATAACGTTCTTTTAAGTTTAATTTGAAAATTCATTTTTTTCTGCAGTGTCAGCATTTGCAATGCTGAAATACAAATTTAGTACATACAAGAACAAGACAGTCCAATGCTCATTAAATTGAATGGATATATTCTCACGGAACTTAGTAGAGAACACTGAGCCGAACACTGATAGAAAAGTCAGTTTACAGGAGCAAAAGTATAAGAACCCTGGTTTCTTGGGATGTGAGCTAGTGATCAGTGCTAAGAGAGTGGAAAATTTATCTCACTTTAGCTTCCCTTAGTATCACCAATACAACAATACATGAGTAAGAGAAAGACATTTAAGAAGAACACTCCAACACCAACTAGCCTTTAAATTCTGAACCATTTCTCTGACAATTGCCTAGTCACAACACACACTTTTTTGACAAGGCAGGCTACAAATTTTTGTATTTGTTCCTATTAGCCATCTCTGCGTAGGTTTTTCTGTGTGAGCTGCAGGTGAAAGGATTTTCCTGGTTCCAACTGGGAAAGAGACTTTGTAAAAGGGCAACTGATGTAAAGAGCCGCTGATTACTGAGGCTATTTGTCTTCTAGGCTGAATGCAACTGAGACCAGAAATCAATAGAGACAACAAAGCCATGTGAAAAGACTTTAGTGAAGTCCATATAGTTCCAGTGGGAGCTTCTGATCCTTCCCTCGGTGATACATTAAGACTCTTGATGTAAATAGTTGTAAAGAAGCATTTGTAAATGCTTCCCCTGGCAAAGAGAAATGGAAGATTTAAATGCCAGTATACTTAGTTTGTCCTTTCCTGGAGACATCCTTCTGGTTATTGTTTTTTGTCTGTTCCTTTATGAGGGTCATGACTAGCCAAAACAGCAGATAGTTGGGGTCAGTGGCAGAAGCTGAGCAGTGAACGGGGATCACTTGGAATAGTATTTCTTAAATGGAAGAGAAAAATACAAAATTCTGCAAAGAATGAAGATTGTTGCCTTTTTTCTCAGTAAGATAGGATTGCAGAGAGTGTAAAACTGCATTGGGATAAATAGGAAAAGAAAGGACCCAACCAAGCTCTGAAACATAAATGTTGCTGTCACGGAGGAGATGAACGTTATGTATATGATGTAATAATTATTCTCTACTTTCTCAAACGTTTCTTCTTAAGTGAATTCAATCAGGGTCTTGATGCTTATATGTGAAAGCAAATGGAAGTTCTGCTTTTGGCTTTGATGCCACTTCCAGATGTTCACAAGATGTTTTCAATTTTTCCTGTACTGAACTTCAAACGCAACAGCTCAGTTTTTGGCTACAGAGTAAAGCAGTATTAAAAATGGCTCTTGTGTTAATATGTATGTGTACCAGCACGTTTCTTTTCCCTATGCAGACTGTTTTTACTGATACTTTCAGCTTGGCTGAATGGAAGGAAAATATTTGGGTATAAACAGATGGTGTTAGCTGAGTGAGAACTATTTTCAGAGACAGTGTAATGTTAACAAACAGAATGTTTTAGTACATTTACATTATAAGACGTAAACTGGATTAAAATTTTGAAAAAGAACTTTTTAGGGTTGTGTAATACTTCATATTGAAGTGGCTGAAGTCTGTGGCCATCCCATTCATGCCAATGAAGTACTGATTCTTTGTATCTGTAGGTGCACATGCATAATTACTGAAATTAAGGCAGTGACCAGAAGTCTTAACTAAAGATGAAAATGCTGTTTTGTTTTTGTCTAATCGTACTTGGAGACATCCCCTGCCCTGGGAGTTTGTAGCTTTAAAGAGACTGAGAGTCTCCCAGAATACAGACGAAGCAAGAGGTAAAAAGGAGTGTGTTTTAAGATAATTACGAGTACGGTTATTGCACAAACTGGATTTATGTTTCCATTGTGAATGGCACATAAGCTTCATGCATTCCAGTGGTGTCTATGGTTCCTTCTGGAAGCTTTCATAAAGTCCTTCCAGACAAAAATGGATTAGGATTCCTGTGGGTCTGCCTTAGTGGACCTTTGCTACAGACTATTAGATTTGGATGAACAATTAGAAAGGTCAGAGCTCAACTGAGACCTTAAACAGTGTTCGATACCCTGTCACTACAGGACAGAAGACATTCCTGTGAATGCAGAACGTCTACCTGGAGAAAGCAGGTCAAAAAGTAAACAGTTACCCAAAAATGCTTGAATTCAGAAAACTCAGTTGGATTGTAACTCACTCCAAGTATGGAGTGAATGAAAGCCTGGCAGTTGTTTTTGAAAGGGTGGATCTGTTCCCGTACAGTACTTGAAGGGTTAAACTCAGAAAGGGAGGGAAGATCGTTTTGAAGGCTGAATTTTTGTTTTCAAACAATAGCATGGGTAAGTGCATCACCCCACCCTGTACATGGAAAAGGGTGCTGGTAGCTGTACTCACCCAGCACCTGACAACGTTGGCAAGTTTCCTGATAGCACGCATAAGAAAAAAAATTACTTTTCTCTGTGCTGTTCTGGCAACGATGAAGGGCTACATGGCTCTAGAGACTTTGCTGACATAGGTGACCAGGAAACTGCTATCAAGACACCAAGCAGATTCTGTTGCAATACGTACTGACTTAGTAACTGTGGCAGCAAGACTGTACCACCAGCCGCAGACCTTACTAGCAAACAAAGGTAACAATATCACATTAACTAATGGCACCTCTCTGTATTTCTGTGTTTTCCAGTGTCTGACGAAATCATAATCTCTATATTGAATTTATCATTTTGCTTGATACTAACCTTATAACCTACTCTGGTCAAATCTCTGAAAACTCACCTGGATAAATGAAATTCCAGCCCACAGTGACCACCAGTCCCACTCCAAAAGTAAAAGGAGGGAAGAAAGCCATTGTGGGACTTCTGAGCATTTAGATGTATGTATACAAATGTGGTTTACAACAAACATTGTTTTTAAGCTCTCTGGAAATCAACACAGGTTCACCTATAAAATACAAGAAAAAACCCATAAATTTTAGATTTTGTATCGTAATACTTAAGCTTAAAAAACAAATGACACCAATAGCAAAATGGAAATTAAAATATTATTTAAAATGAAATTGAGTGTCTGCATCAAAGGAAACATTTTCATATTTTACATAATCTCTCTGTAAATGTCAAAAGAACTGCAGAATATTTGGGTTGCCTTAATTTTTTTTCTATGGCCTCCAGATGAGGGTCCAACTTGAGGAAAGCGAAACGGAAGACAAAAATTCATCAAATATTTTGCTTACTGTAATTACTGATTTTTTTCCCAGCTGTAGCTCAGATAGACGATTCAAATTACATTACAATTAGCTTTTCAATTATGCAGAGTTGTCTTAATATTATAGACAACTGTAAAATGGTACAATTTTTCAGAAACTCTGTGATTGGTAATTACTCTGCAATGCTGTCTAGACAGAAAGCAGTATTTCATTACAAATTATTTCAATGTGAGAGACAGTTTGTCTTGGATATTTTTATCCCGGAGGAAACTGAAAGAGTACATATGTGTTTACAGGCTACTACAAACTTTGATCTGAATATACCTCATGGTAATTTGCAGCAAGAGTTTTCAACTTTGAATAATTAATATTGCTTATACTGAAAATATAAAACTAAAATCAGTGAAGGTTCAAGTATGAATATAAGAAATGGACTACTCTTTAATCTGCTCTGTGAAAAAAATGTGGAACATAATCACAGCTTGTTCATGGTGGGGCTTTAAATATTGGGATTTCTGCCTTTCATATTTAAAATCTGTTTGAAGAAGTGTGTCATGGTTTAACCCCAGACGGCAAATAAACACCACACACAGCAGCTTGCTCATTCTCTCCTGGTGGGACAGGGGAGAGAAGGGGACAAGTGACAGTGAGAAAACTCATGGGATGAGACAAAGACAGTGTAATATGGAAAGCAAAATCTGTGCACGCAAGCACAGCAAAACAAGGAATTCATTCATCACTTCCCCTCGCCAGGCAGATGCTCAACCACCTCCAGGAAAGCAGGGCTCCATCACGCCGAACGTTACTTGGGAAGACAAACACCATGACTCTGAACACCCCCCCCGCCCTTCTTCTCCCCCCAGCTTTATACGCTGAGCATGACATCTTAGGGTGTGGGGTGTCCCTGGGTCAGCTCTACCGGCTCTGTCCCCTCCCAACTTCTTGCGCACCCCCAGCATACTCGCTGGGGGGTGGGCTGAGGAGCAGAAAAGGCCCTGACTCTGTGTCAGCACCACTCAGCAATGGCTAAAACATCCCCATGTTAGCAACACTGTTTCTGGCACAAATCCAAAACACAGCACCATAGGAGCTGCTATGGAGAAAATTATCCCAGCCAAAACCAGCACAAAGAGTTCGTAACAATGTTGTTTCAAGTCAACTTTAGGAAAAGGACAGAGAAAAAATGAAAAATTAGTGGTATTAAGTAATTATCAACCCACACGCTCAGAAAATGTCACTAATTTCTACCACATCTTATCAGCATAGAAACCATTAAAATTAGAAGAAAAACACCAGGCTATGTGTTCAGTGAAAGACAAACACAGCCTAAATTAAATGATGTCTAGAAGTACTTTAACCCAACCAGACCTGTGCTATTATTACCTGATGAAGCTACACTAACCGGTGTCATTAAATGAGCACCAAATAGCCATGCGACTGTGGTGAACATGAAGCAATAACTTACTTACACTGGAATGTTCTGGTGACTGTCTCAGAAATTATGGACCTGAGACAAAGCTGAGCTTTGATCATGTGGTACTTTTCTGGTGTTTTTTTTTTTTGTCTTTTAAAAATTTTATTTTATTTTTCAGTACCTTTTTATTCCTCACCACCTGCTAGCACTTGTTTTTAGGTTGGGCGGTTAGTCAGGTAATTTATTTGTTGGGTCTGGCTTTGGTTTTTGAATAAGGTGCTTTCAGGTCCTTCTGATACCGTCCAGGAACTTCTGCAGGGCACTGCCTATGTTAGCTCTTTCCTGATTGGAGGGTCCTTGATTTGTTAGCTGCTGTCTGATTGGTGGGTTGCTGTGTCAGGGGGGCCTGTAGTGGGGGGGGGTGGTGGGTGTCTGGAGCATCTTGGCCTGGGTGAGGTGGCGGCTGATGCCCAGAGACTTCAGCAGGCACCAGTGCCTGAAGGCTGCTCTAGGCTACGTGGGAGCGCCCCACAGGGCTGGGTTCCCTGGCCAGGGACAATACCTGGGCATGTCAGAGGCTGTGACCCAGAAGGTCCTGAGGAGGTGGCTGTTCTTTGGATCTGGAGCAGCTGGGACTGCCTGGTGGAGGCAGTACTGGTCTCACTTGTTGGAACTGAATAGTGGTGAAAGCCCTAAGCTGTGGGGTGGAAATTTGTCCTGCATGGGTCATGACAACCCCACGCAATGCTACAGGCTTGGGGAAGAGTGACTAGAAAGCTGCATGGGGGACAAGGACCTGTGGGGTGTTGGTCAACAGCTGGCAGAACACGAGCCAGCAGTGTGCCTAGGTGACCAAGAAGGCCAACAGCATCCTGGCTTGTATCAGGAATAGTGTGGCCAGCAGGTGTAGGGAGGTGATCGTGCCCCTGGACTCGGCACTGGTGAGGCTGCACTTCGAGTACTGTGTTGAGTTTTGAGTCCTGCACTACAAGAAGGGCACTGAGGTCCTAGAGTATACCCAAAGAGGAGCAATGAGGCATATCACTATAAATGCTAATGATGTAGTGACATCTGCTGTAGTTATTTTTGAGAAATGACAAAGCAACTCAGAGTTTGTATTTGTAGTAGTTCAATTTTCTTTTTAAATAAGGCATAGCAGAACACCCTATTTTTAAAACTAGTTGGTTGCATTTTTTATCTTTGAGGGACCTGTGTGCTGGTCCCATATAACAGTCAGTATTTCCAGTTGCCCAGGCTGCATTGATCAATGCTGGGATAACTTGGGCTTGTTACCTGAGGAATTGAATATGGCATAAAGCTTTCTGAACTGATGTCCAGTGTGTTAGTACATTCACATAGTTCAGAGCAACAAAGTGGATGTTAGACTAAATTCCAGAAACAGTACAAACATACCAGCATGGCTAAGGATCCCTGCTCACCAGTCTGGACTTCCTTCTAGTGCTGTCCTGAAGTAGCTGCATTGCTTTCAGTTCTAAAGTGAGTATGGTAATTTAATTGCTATTGCGTTGACACAATCAGTTTTCCATCATACAGATGTGATGAGCTAAGCTGAACAAAGTAAAGCTGCTAATTACGTAGAGTTCTACAGTGACGTGACCTACATCAGAACACTGTAAAAATCTGTTTGCACATCTGAGTTGGCTTTCAATCATATTAGTACTTGTCAAAATAACTCTGTATAATTATCTTTGCAGAAAAGAAACTTTCTGCACAATTAAAAATATAAGTTAATGGCTATTATGGGGGATTTAAAAAATTGCTTTGCATGAAACGAAGTGAATTTCACATTACATTTTTAATGTCACTGTTTACACAAATACTTTCATAACTAAAACACTTGCAAAAATGTCAATTGAAAGTTAACACTCTGTGAACCAAGGAGTAAAATACATGCAATTATTGCTAATAAACTGTTCCATCTACACTTCCAGTCTGGCACAAGGCTGTTCCAGTTGTAGGGTGAGACTTACCCTGTTTTTCCTGAGCGCTTATCTGAAGTTTGTATTTCTGCAGTTCTTGAGAATCAGTCCCTGAACAGGATAGACTGCTGTGCTGTAAACTGCAGTGATTAAGGACCTGCAACAAATTTGTTGCCTGATTATACATACCTAGCGTCATATGAGGTGCCAAGGGTACCCAGCCAGGCTTCCAGAGGCTGTTCAAGAAGAGCCTAGGTCTGCTGCATGTCCTGTAAAATACCAGGCAGCCTGTGGCAATATAACTTCATTAGATGCTGTGCTGGTTTTGGCTGGGATAAGAGTTAATTTTCTTCATAGCAACTTGTATGGTGTTATGTTTTGCATTTGTGATGAAAACTGTGTTGATAACACAGGAATGTTCTAGCTATTGCTAAATACTGCTTTTCTGTTTCTCATGCTGCCAGCAGGTAGAGTGGGGATGCACAAGAAGATGGGAGGGGACTCAGCCGGGACATCTGACCCTAGCTGACCAAAGGAATATTCCATACCATACAATGTGCTCAATAACAAAAACCAGGGGAGATGTCTGCAGTTATTCCCAAGTAACTGTTACGCGTGATGGAGCCCTGCTTTCCTGGGAGTGGCTGAACACCTGCCTCCTGATGGGAAGTGGTGAATGAATGCCTCATTTTGCTTTGCTTGTGAGCGCAGCTTTGCTTTCCCTATTAAACTGTCTTTATCTCAACCCACGAGTTTTTTCACTGTTACTCTTCCCCCTCTCTCCCATTCCACTGTGAGGGGAGTGAGGGAGCATCTGTGTGGGGCTGAGCTGCATGCTGGGCTTAATCCACTAAAAATTATTATGGTTTGACACCCAGATTAAGCATGCATGCCCATGCATTTTGAAGCAGGTGGATGGGGGAGGTGATCTGACACACAATCCCAAGAAAAAGTTTCTTATCTCTGTGAAGACCCTGGAGAATATTCAAAGATCACAGGCCTGGTTATATCCTCCTTGATGGATGGTTATTAAAATTCACAAGAGTACAAATTTAAAATCCAAAACACTTACCTTTAATTACAGATATGAGGCATCTAATCAAATTCAATAAATAAGTATTAATTTTCCTTGCAGACTGCATACAAATTGTAAATTATAAGGAATAATTTGTATCAGTTTATTAGGATTGATTTGCTCCATTCTGCTATACTTCAGATGAGTTCCAGTTCATTTGAGAATTTTGAGGATTGCTTACATGTACAAAAACTTCATGTGTATAGGAATAGGCCTGTTATGAACATCAGTACAATTTAAGGAAATAAAAATATGTGGTTCAAGTACTCTCCTTCTGAAAACAACTCTTTTGTACTTCCTTCTTTAGTACTTCTCCAATCCCAGAATATTAACAGAATTATTTCTTCCTATTGTATGGTGAGTTTTGAGTGGAGGAGACAATAGTTAATTTCAAAAGTCTTTATACACAAATGTATAAAAACAAATTCATTAGTGCCATGGGTTGTAAACAAAAGAATGGACTGGAAAAAAAAAAATCCCTGTACTTTAGGAAAGATGTATTAGAGGCCAGTAAATCTGCACAAGCCAGAAGGGTAACAGTGTAAGGTACCTCCCACTGTGCTGATGGTCCAAAGAGAGACTGGGCCACACCGAGGAATGTCAACAGGAGCGAAAGCTAGCTAGCAGCCGGGACAAAGGACTAAGAAGAAACACTCTCCATGAATGTCACACTCTTCCTGTGAAGGGCTCAGGATGCCAATAGTTTGCTGTAACTCCTCCTGGTTACCCTCCCCACATGTGTGCCTGCACACACGCAGCTCCTCTGGATGAAGGATCCCTGGAAGGTTGGGCATAACCCAAAGTCAAGGGATAGAGACTAGGAGGAGGTGGGCGAGTGGGAGGGGATAGGATGGATTTGATTCCTTTATTGAACTGTGTGGTTAGTGAGGCTTCTCTGTGTACTTTTACTGTCCTAGCAGTATCTTGTGTTGTTTTTTGGTCTTGTTTTGGTTTTGGGGTTTTTTTTTGTGATTTATTGAAAACCTGAGCAAAGGCAAGAGAGAGCTTTTACTTTGGTTTTGCTGTCAGAATGCAAGTCCAACTGGGCAAACTTTGGTATGGAGAGGAGGCAGCAGAGGTACTGACAGTTTTACACCAAAACCTGAGGGAGAGAGAAAAGGCACAACCCCTGAAGCAGTCTGAGAAGACTCAGGGCTGTTGAGAAGTGGTTTCAGTCTCTGGTCGCAGTCTGAGGAGGTCAGAGGTCTTTGTTCTCTGTTCCTTTTTTGTGACCTGGTTGAGGCGAGGTGTTTCGTCTTTTTGGCAGGTTTTTCTGTGAACTGATGGAAAGGACAGAAGGCCAGGCACATCTGTAGGGGAGACAAGAAAGAGAAGAGCAAATTCCCCCACTCTCCTGACCACATCCTAGATGCCCACTCTGCTGCTAACTGAGCTCCCAGGGCCGAGCTGAGTAAAGGGCTTGTACACTGGGAACCAATGCCCTGGGGCTGGGCTTCTGGCACAGGAGTTCCTGCAGTGTAACTGTCCAGAGCTTCCTCGGGGGAAAATAAAGATATTGAAAGCGAGAGAGGAGTGTGGCACTGTAACAAGGCTACCTTGTTACCAGGAAGGGAGGGGGGGAAAAAAGTTTGAAACAGGATCACTGAGTGCTCTGGATATGCAAGCATTGCTGGTTGCAGTGGTACAGAGTTAATTATGCAAGTGAGAAGATAGGACAAATCATTGATTAGTGATATTTTGCTGTATTAAAGACTGTGGCGTATTAGGTTGTGAATGCATCAGTCACAGTAGCAGTAGATTCATAGTGCCAGAGGTGCGGTGGGTTGCCCTTTGCCTATACCAGGAATTCGTACTTTTGGAAGTTAAGGCAGAATAAAGGATAACTTTACCAGTCTATTCAGCCCAGGCAGCCATAATTTCAGTCTGTTGTAGTTCCTGTTGTAGTTCCTTACCAGCAACACAGAGAAACTTTGCTGTTGGTGCCCTGTTCTTACCAAGCAACCTTACTTCAAATCTTAAATTTTCTTGTGGACGTAAGGTTTACTAGAGGGTTAGTCTTGCCGCATTTCCCTGCCAGGTAAGTTTTATGAACTTTAGTTAGGTGTAACATAGACTTTCACATCTGAAGTGTCTGGACTCAGTTTATAGGATCTGCATATACAAACAATTGTAGAGCTATTAATCTTTGGGGGAGGTGGGGTGCGGGCTTTTTCTTGGTTATGTGACTTGTTCACTGAACATACTCATTTCTCTCCATTGCCCGTGAAATAGTCTGGGCAGCTGTCTGCAGTGTAGACATTGGCACCAGAATATCAACCCCAGTTCCACTGCCCTTGGATTTTATCTGGGGTTGTTAGTGTGTCAGACTGGGACATGATCTCTTGGGCTGTGTGATCCTTTAGGACTGCATTTTTTTGCAGTATTGGAAGTCTGAACTTCATATACTTAAAACTTGAAGGAAAAAAAACCCAACATTCTGCTGGAAAGCATTACAGCCTTTCCCTATGAATTTTTAAGCGCCTGACATCAAGTACCCAAGACTTTTTGCCTTCTCTGTTATTGCTAGGTCATAAATTCCCTTGTATATAATTTACTGTGCAGCCTGCTGTAGGTGACCCTGCTTTGGCAGGAGGGTTGGACTAGATGACCCACAGACGTCCCTTCCAATCCCCACCATTCTGTGATTCTGTGATTCTGTGATTCTGTGATTCTGTGATTGCGTAAATTGCAGCAACTCAGTTTAAATCAGATACCTATCCCTGTTCTAACTGACACGTCATCATTTATTTAAAAAAAAAAATTATGGATGAAAATGGTATGGTTGTTCTATAAGGGCACTTCTAGAAAAAGATATGATTGAAAATTTTGCAGCCATACCTGATCAGTCTTTGAACTTAACAAGCTTCTTAAGGTTTATTTGCCACCTGAAAAAAATAGTAAAGATCAGCTTGTGCAGAAGTCCCAATCTAAGTCTAGAACTGTAACCTCATTTGATAATGCGCAAGTTCTTGCAATGACAGTGATTGAAATGTCATATGAATTTCTAGGTTTGCTTCAGTCCAAATTTGCTCAGAGTGAGAGAAAGATCTCATTTTCCTGGTGGAGCCCAGTATGAAGTTCTTAGCTTTGCATGCCACTGAAAATAGAAAATTGAATGTGTCTGAAAGGGAAGACTGAAGCAGCTTGTGGGTGAAGAGCTGTGTGATAAAGGTATAAGTTATCAAACCATGACTATATCAGATGCAATGGGGCAGGATGAAAAAAGGCTGCCTGTTGGATAGTTTGTACACATAGTTCTGGCATAGTAGTTTTAAATGTATATTAGAATTTCCAGACACCTAATACAGTCATTCATTAAAGAAATTATTATTACCCCATATTAATTAGATATTGCCAGGTATCAATTTTAACTTCTAATAATGAAAAATTATCTTTAATATTGATTCCTATATACATGTGTGCAAGATGGTGGAAGTTTAAGTGAAATTTTAATACTTAACCTCCATACAGGTGAATTTTCAACACTGAAGTCCGAATCTACGATTTTCAGAAGGTACAATTTTTGTTCTTGCTGAATACAGTTTTGAAACATGAGAAATCAGATTATAAAACTTAAGTACCTTTTATCACCATAATTCAGTTAATCTCTTTATAATTCATTTGTAAAGATAGTACATGCACCATAGTCAGAAATGTTACTAAGTGTGTGCAAACACATGACAAACTCTAATGAAAAACAAATTTCGAACATAACTTTTATAGATTAAGAGTAATGTTAAGTGTTAACAGGGTTTTTTAACTTATTACAGTTAGTTTTAATACAGTTTCTAGTTGTAACTGCATTTTACTTTTTATTAATTATTTAGTTTTCATTTTTTTTTCTGTATGAAGTTTAAGCGTTAAGCTGTAATGTTTGGATTTTGCTTATAGAAAATGTTATAGTAGATCTCCTTGAGTCCTTACCACCATTAGCTTTCACGGAAGTTAGTGAAATCTTACTAAGAACCAAATTTGTCTCATGAATTAGCAACTCGTAGCAAGTAGTTTGATGTGAAAAATGTGCGAGTGAGAAGTGTTATTTCTTACAACAGTTTCAGTAGATCTCGGATCTGCCTAGGCTACCCTATTTCATTGCTACATGTACGGATGATGATTATATTTACAAAAGGTGAAGTCAGAATCTCAAGCTTTAAGAACCTGAGAAAATGAGTTTAACTTCTCAGTTTGCTGTGACTTTACACAGTGATTGTAATTGCTCACAGCTTTGCTGCAGATAGAAAGATACAATTAATACCATAGGAGCTCATCTTTAACTGTATTACTTGATTTGCTTCAGTAGCTGTAGGTGGATGTAACCACCCAGTGCACCCTCCAGTAATACAGCACAAGTGATTGCAAGCGCGGTGTCCAGTTACTGAGCGCAGCAGGATCTGTGCAGCAGCTTGGCCCTTGGCTCTGCTTCGGGACGAATGCCAGATGTGCATTTCCTCAGCTGTTTCCTGTACTCTCCCTGTATATGGCTCAGTTAGCAAACTTTTTGCACATCAAGTGAATTTCCTTTACCTGTTAAACCGCTACCCTCAGAAGGTGTTTTTATATCAAATTACACATAGTTTAAATCCATGATTAGGTACAAAAACAGTCATTGCATGTATAAAATCTCATCGTCTTTAACTGAAGCTACCATTTACTAATCTGCATTATATGGTGTACTTCAACTGTGTTTTGAGTAGCTTCAAATGTTCAGAGCCTCTTCTCCTTACCTCCAGCTCCTTTTCCTGCTCCAGCATTACTTTTCCGACACTATATAATTGACTGCATTTGCTTCTGAGGAACTGACAATCTTCTTGCTACAGCTCTTTTTGACAGGATTTTTGTTTATGTAGGACTTGCCTGTTTTCCAGGCTTATATAAGCTATAGCAACTCATTATTTCTGGGTCTGGGATAGCCAGAAGATCTAGAGAAAACATGGAACAGAAAGTCTGTCAGAGTAGATCTCATGGTACATGAGGGTCTAAATCCATTTTGTCAGTGTGTAACAAGGTCTGCCAAAATTAGCAGAGTTTTTCCAGAGTGAAATCTGATCTCTGAGCTAGTATTTGTAGGCTTGCTTAGAGATTAACACCTCTCCTGTCTAAAACCTACCCTAGCTAAATTACAGGACTCATTTCGGAGTCTAATACATTAATAATCTTCTTTTCTGTTATTATTATTACAGTAGGAGTTCTGTCCCCTCATACACAACAGAGTCCAGCTGAGATTCATAAGAGGCTTCAACGATAGCAAATTTCTCACACATTTACTGAAATTATCTCCTTGCATCCGGAATCAGAAGAGTAGATTTTCCCACTGAACATCTGCTCCACACTTGGAGACAATGTGTCTCCATGTGTATACCCTGTTAAAAACAAAATCAGTACCATTGTCTCTTTGAATATGAGAATTAGGGAACATGAGTGAAATCAGGAGAAACATACATACCAAACAAAAACAAATGTTTCTTTACCATATACTTAATGAAACTGTGCAGCTCCTTGCTGCAGAATATTCTGGTCTACTAAAAGTGAGGTCAGAAAACTGGCCAAAATCATGGAAGCAAAAAGCATCTAAAGCTGTTGAATGTGGAAGTTTTCTGCATCTGACTTATTTCAAAGTTCTTTATGCAGTGAGTCAGTATAATGAACCCTGTTTCCCAAGATACTCTGAATCATGAAGAGATGAGGTAACCTGCTGATATCCATGAGCACTTCGTGCTGAGAAGCGAATCTAACCCCAGTGGTCTTGTCCAATGAATCACTGTGTCATCTAACATATTTCATGCCATCTAAACCATGCATCACCTAAGATGCATTGTCATTCAAGTCATCTACTTATATATACGTTGTTCATATGGCAGCTCAGAATTATTCCCTTTCCCAATAACACAACTCTTACGAGTACTGGTTTCAACATGTAGTTAAACTACCCACTCCTTATGCGTTCAACTCTTAAGCAAATGCTCAGTTTATAGTTTAGGAATTTCAAGGCATATACAATAAAGGGAGTTTGGCCTGGCAACACTCAGTCTTACCACAATTGAATTTCAGGACCCTGGCTCTCTGTGCGGAATCCAGATTCCTCGGTCAGATGACTGTGGTTAAGTCTGAAAGATGGGGGCAGTCAGATGTGGGCTTCTGTGTTCAAGTCCTAAAATGACTGGAAGCTGATTTATGATGTTAACTTGGGTCCATCTCCTTGCTAATACCTTCTGTCTTGTCACCATGTCTCTTAGTAATGAGACATCAAACTCGCTTCCTGAAGCGCTGAGGCTCCCATCTGATGAACCACAACTTTTGTGGTGCACTTGTAAACCATAGCACTAAAAATGTCACATGAAGTCCTCAGCTAATGAAGGATGGTATATCTTCTTTAATTCAACAGTGCAATGCATAATAAAAGATTCTGTCCTTTGGTATATTCATTGAGACATACATCAGACACAGGAAGGTGAAATTTAAATGGGCAGTCTTATGAAGTTAAATGAAACCAGCAAGATTTCTTGATTTAAACTTCTGTCTTGCTTAGGGAAGAAACTCAGCTCTCTACAGCTCCACTGCATAAGCATATTGACAGTCAAAAGACAGTCTTTCAGTTCTATTGCCCTAACAAGTCAAAGATGAAATTTTAAACTGCCAAATATTATCGTTAGGTAATAATTTAAATAATTCATCCCAATCTCCCAGTTAGAGAAAAAATCTAACAAGAACGGTATCAAGCCGTATCCTCACGTAGCCTAGTATCCTCTTAACAGTGGCCTTGAGCAGCTGCCCATAGAAGAGGAAAAGAGTATAACGATTATTCTTAACCTCTCTTGAATCTGGGAATTAAAAGCATGGTAGTCTTTACCGTAGTGAAGACAGTAATATTTGGAGTTAGTCATTAATTCCCAGATTTATCAGCCAGGGAGAAGAGGCTAAAACGATAAAGGTTTAAAATTTGCATTTACCTACTGAAAGTGAGATTTTGAAAGTGCTCCCAAAAAATGAATTGAGAAATAAGAATGTTGAGTTACTCTGAAAACTTTAAGCTTTCAAGTACGGTTTTCCTATTTTCATGATTTTTCTTTTGTAGTTTAGATGATCAGTTTTGTTTCAGGTGGGGAACTGCTTGTATGAATAGCTATTAATAGTGTATAAAAACCTGATGCTCTTGCTTGTATTACATTTGTGCTTAAAGGAACCAGCTGAGAATCTGTTTGCACTGCTCTCTGATGTCAGCAAAGATGGCTCAGTATATAGATGACTATATTTACTAGTCCAACTAGAATTGACAGAAACTGATGTTAAAATGAAAACATAGAGTGTGTGTACTATGAAGCTTGAAATGCTAGAAATAATATGATGCGAAATGTGCCAGCATCTCAGCCTTCAGGTAACTCTTACAGTGTTTGTTAAGTGGATTGGTTAATTTATGTTTGAAGGAAGATTTTTGTTTTATGTGATACTCAGACCACTCTTTTAGTGAGCAGCTCAGTAGGTTTTGACTTTTCCAAAATCAGTTGTGAACTGACTTCTTAGAAGGCTTCATAAAACTGTTGAATTGAATATATCAGATAGAACAGTTCACTGCCCCTCCGTCCTGCCACTTGCCGTGGTAACACCTGTGGCAAGCCTGAGTATGGCAGAATTTTAATGTGAGTTCCTCTCACAGTCACATTCCACTGTTACTCTGACTCATGTAAATTGATACATCAGCCTGGGATTACTGCCACACTTTCACATCTGCTATTTGTTCTTCTTATCGGTAGCGTGCTGCTAATCTTTGACTCTCCACTTAACTGTAGCAGATACCTGATTTTAACTTCTTTATGGAATGCAATTTCGTGTTGGCTATGATACTGTGAAAATTAGAAATATGTCATTGCTTTTATTGACCTAGATCCTTAAAAGAGCCAAGGTTAGTCTGTGTGCATACCTTAAACCTTAGTTCGTGTTTGTTGCAGGCAGTCTGCTTGGGAGCCTCTGTCAGGTGTTTTGCCCAAAAGACTGTTTCTACCAGATACCCTTAGTAACAACCCTTGCAACTTGCCTTGCCTGATTTCTAGAATTGGCTCAGATTACTGCTGTTTAGTGAAACTTGGTAGTTCACATTACCAGTCTCCTTATGAAGTCTTTCAGAAGTTCAAGAGAACATTTCCTTCTGAAGCTTAATCTTTTCTGTCCTACTGTAAAAGACCGCCTGGTTATTCTTAAATTGTTTCGCCTAAGTATGCAGATGCATCTTTGTTAAAGAAGGAGCCAGCTGGGCAATTTACTTCACGAACAGTGAGCTTCTGTCCTGAAAAGCCTTTCTTCTTTCCCGTTGGGGCATTATTCCTCAGTGGGAATTGTGTCTTAAACTTGCACGAGGCCTTTCATTCTGTATCAGTCTGTTAAGTTTACTTAGTTTATAAATGGGATAAATATGTGTACCTACCACTAGCTCTTGACAGAACACAGACATGGTTATAATTAATCACTCTGGGGTAGCAGTGGATTAAGGAATTTTGATCACTAATGTTCTTCTTAGAAGGATGTTATACATGCATGGCATTGCCTCGTTGTCTCTAAGTTTTATAATTAAAGGATTATAAAATAAGATTACACTTACAGTTAATAAGGAAAAATTTGAGTGACAATTGATTCATGTCTTAAGGAATAACACAGAATCCTTGTTGCTTCAGACATCTGAAAATAGACAGGGCAGCTGACCTTTTCCATCTCTGACTCCTGTATTTCATCTTTGATTTTAAACAGCCACATCTAACACTTGTCTTTGATATTTTTATTATGAGCAATGAATTTTTGATCTTCAGTAGAACTTACTTGGCAAAGCATAGACAAAGAAAAATTTTTAGGTTTAGCAATCTAAATTTAATTATAATCTCTTTTGGTTGAAGGCATAATACTTTTAATGCTTGAATCCTGATTCAGGAGAGGCAGTTAATTGAAAAGAAGTATAACTTTATTTAACATATAAAAAGAGTCTCTGTATATTATGTTAATATTACATTTTTAATACTGCACTATTTTTATTTGTAGTACCTTTAAAACCCCAGTTTCTGATAGGAAGTAGCTGTATAGTGTTTAATTGCTTCCAGCTGCAAGCTTTCTTGTGGAAGAAATAACACATTGGGAAAGTGCAAGGCATGAAATATATGTTCGAGAATGGATTCTAAAAAAGATATGCTTCTGAGAAATTTTTTTCACCGAGTATGTTTTTCTTTCTAATTCAGCTGGGTTCAAGTAGAGAAGGAGGGCTATTAAGATTCACACATTTACTACTTTGTGGAATACTGTCTTACGGATATCATTCTTTTGCAAGCTGTTAGTAGTGGTTCAAGAAGGATACTTCTGAGTACATTAGTAACAGAGGAAAATGTAATTGTGTAGAAGGTAAGAATTTCTGTAAAATACAGTGAATGACACTATATTTTTGGAACTGTAGAAACAATTTTAGAAAACACATAGTAAAGGAGATTCTTTGGTATTTGTATGAAGAAGAGTAAAGAACAGAACTATCACCAGTAAATAAATACCCAGTTTTGCAATTGTAATCCCTCCTGTCACCTCTGCTGGAGAAGATCCACTCAATTAACTGCATGTTTCAATAAAAAGCATAACACGAAGGATGTAAAAAGCCTCAAAGTTCGTATTAAAGAGGTGTGCAGATTCAGAGGGCTCATGAACTTCTTCAGCAAGGAAGAGTGGCTGTCAACAGAAACTGCGGAGAATCAAGTATGAATAGCTGAACAGAGAAACATCTTAAGCCAATGACAAGTTGGATTGATGACTGTGTAGTGTAAGGACAGATTGTTTAGGGAACATTTCTTCCATGAATAGATTAATCGAAAAGCAGCAGTATTCCAGCTTGCCAAGTGCAGTCAAACTGTGCATTTGGTTGTAGCCACAAACTCTGCAATACTTTAGAATAAAATGCTGGAAAGTATTGTAATCTCTTTTGTGAAATAGAAGATCCTTAGACTGATTGTGCAGCTCTAAGGCTCCAGATACATAAAATGTGAGTAATATGGCCCATCTGTTCAGCTGGAACCAGCTGTGTCTGGCACAGGGCAGCCCCGGTCTCTCCTCACAGGGGCCGCCCCAGCAGCCCCCCTGCTGCCAGCACCTTGCCATATAAAATCAGTGCAGAAGACCATTTAAGTCTGCTAAGGCTCGAATGCTTTGGAGCGTGGGCTGTGTCTTCACTGGTTACACAAAGGCAACCGCATCAATATTCCAATTCTGCTATTTCAAGATGGAAAGCCCAGTTGTCTCTTTCTTGCTGTTCTTGTCACTCATTTCTGAGCAGAGTCTACCTATGAGAAACTCTTTATTAAGGCAGTCATCTTCCAGGCCTAAAGGTAGAAGAGCTCAGGATCTGGCAACTCTTGAAGCTATTGGAGGAAAAGTGTACTGCCGTGTGCTCTTGAATGCATCAAAAAGCGGGGCTAGGGTGGACTATTATCCTCTTATGGGAGCTACAACTATGGACAGGAACGGAGAACAGAAATTGGAACCTTTGAACATCCTGACTAGAAGACTGCAGGCTAACATAAGCTTGCACAGAGGCAAAGAGTCCGGTAGCAAGGGAGGGATAGATCTACTTGGAAGAAAGATGTTGAGAGAAAATCAATTGTAATGTGCTGAGAACAGGAAATGTAATTGATCCATGCCCAGGGCTGTAGTCCTCACAAGAAGCAAAGCTGAGAAGTGTGACACTTGGTGTACATTTGGGGTGCCTCTGTCACTTACTGAGTTCCTCTGCGTTGTCCGTATGTGTCAGAAGTGATAGGTAAAGCAAATGACAACCACTCCAGGGTTGGAGAACACACAGTAAATTATGAGATTATTAAAAGACTGAGAGACCAGAGGCTTCAAAAATAATTGAGCTTCTGTTTCAAGAGAGAGTGTGGTAAGCGTGAAGCAAATAAACCACGTACGGGAACTGGTGGTTTTTTTCTTTTTCTTTCTTTTTTTTTTTTTCTTTTGTTTGATGGGGGGATATTTTGGCTTGTCATACGTGTTTTTTTACTGTTGGGAACATGAGCAGTGAAGCTGCATTTACCTTGTATACAAATGGAGAGGCAATGTGCCCCAATTATATGATTGGGAGAATGTGTATGGGAGGAACTGGTAAAAATGATTTTTTTCATACCTATTTGTAAGTTTCCAGCCTCAGTAGAAGACACTGGACTTGGTTTTACGGTTATGATTATGTCTGTTCACAACTATTATTATATTTTAAAATGTTGCACATCAACTCTGACTCATTTCTTCTTTTAAACCATTGCAACTGAAATTTCTTCTTACTGTTCTGCTGAATTTGGTGGAATAGTTGCCAAGGCTGGGAGATGGGACCTGTGAGGTGCGGTTAGAATTCTGTTATGTCTAAGCAAGCAGCCTGCGAAGTATCTTTATTGCATTGTATTTTCTTCTTAACTATTTTTTATTTAAAAAGGAAAGTCTGATTTACAGTAATGCTTTCCATGCAGGTTAAGTATTAATTTGTTATACACCCTGTATGCAACAAAAACGGTCTGACTTTATTTCTTATGTAAATCTTAAAGAGAAGTCAAAGTGAATTGACATTAGCAACTGCCAAATAGACAGATGAATTTATCCTGCTGTAATGGGACTGAAGCCAGCAGAATCACAGAAGAGATTAACTTCACCCACAATGTTGCTAGTTTTTTTCTATTGCATGCTGTGGTTTGCCGTGCAGCTAAACATATGTCTTTCAATCTCAGTGTTTTGATATTCTCTTACCTTCTTTCTGGGTCGAAGTGCAGCCTTCCCATTTACTCTTGTGGCTTTGCTACTCAATCTGTACACTGCCTTATTCCCTTAAACAGACAAAATAACTTGTTTGTCTTAACTTATGAAAGAACTTTCATTCCCTCCAAGGGCATCAGCCATACTCAGTTATGCTTTTTTGAGTTAAAATAAAAATCTCTTCAACTACAAAAAAGCCTATGGGAGTTAGCTTGAACTGGGAGGGACGGGAGGGAAGAGAAAAAGAATGTCCATGATTTCCTATTTCTGATGAGACATGGAAATAAACAAAAAATAAACTTTTAAGTGCAGCATCCCTGGTGGAACTAGGGGTGGGGGGGAAGCCCAGCGAGCACCACTGTTCCACAGGAGCTATAAAATCCTGAGTGCCATTATGGATTTGCTCCTCAAAAGAAGTGTGTCCCTGTGGCAGTTCTGAAGCTTGACAAGCTTTCTTCTCAGCTGGAGTGACAGACTTGGCTTTATTATAGATGTTCAAACGCTTCTTTGCAGCTCAAGAAAATGATTCTTTAAGAAGGCTCATGAGGATTTTCTCCTTCTGAGAGCTGGATCAAAAATGGCAGCCACAAGCAAGTCTTCTGTCAAGTTTCTATTGTCATTTAAAATTTTAGCATTGTATCATTAAACTCTATATAGAAAACCCCAGAGAAATAATATATTTTGTCTTAAGTGTGTCACAGATTAAGGAAGATGCACATACTTCCCAGGATGGAAGATGAGTTATCCAAACTCTTTTGAGTTCTCTTACCACAGCATTTGCATTGCATGTGTTTTATTTGGGTCAATGTCATGAACTAGTGGATGCTATATTGTGAAAATGTAAATGAGTCCTGTGTCCTTGTAATTGTGGTTGAAAATGTTGAGATGCAATTGCCAAATTTCAGGCAGGTGCAAGTTGCAGTATTCTTTTTTCGCGGAATAGCTGGATACAGAAGAAAACAATGATAATAGCTTTTACTATTCCTTTACAGTAAAACAATGACTTCCTTTCTTGATCTCTCACTGTGATACATATTTATAAAGCCCCTAAAACTCATGCAGTGTAAATAAACACCTGGACAACAGGAGAGGCACAAGACAACAAAGAACTTGGGAGAATAGTCTGCATGCCTGGGTCTACTGGAAAGCTCAAGAGATTGCTCCCAGCTCTCGGTGTTTAAAGCAATGAGTCCTTGTGTTTCCTTACTCTTTTGTAGATACACACTCGGAAAGTGCAAACAGTTACTGCGATAAAGGATACTGATCCTTACACTAGTTGAAAGTTTAAACTTGATATTCTAACAGTACTGTGTGTTTTAGTTTGTTTAATTTTAGTTAACTGTTTAGTTTTAGTCAACTGTTTTGGTTAACTGTTTTAGTTAGAGCTGTCTGAATATATACCCGTTAATATATTTTAAGGTAATAATGCTTATTAGGCTTTGAAATTTATTTTATGATGTCTGTGCCTTGAGCAATGGCTTGAGTGGGGAGAATGCATTTTTAAGAGATCTGACCATTATTATACCCCATTTTAGGGGAAAAAAATCAAGGAATAATTTCAAATAGCATTCTTAATTGTTGTGTGTTCTGTTCTGTAATTCAGCTTGTATGTGCCCTTATGTATACATGCAGATTATACTGTCATTCAACTTAAGATAATTATGATGAAATTTACTTATATGTAAGAAAAAACAGTCTAACTAGTTCAGTTGTGACCAAAGTCTGGGGTTATTTTCAGCTGTTTCAAGAGGTAAATATCAACATGATTATTTTGAAACAGGGTAACTATAAGAGGTTGTATCATTTTAGCTGTTCGTAGGAGTAGAATAAAATAAGTATTCTGTATTTCCCTTTCAGATTTTAAATATTGTCAAGTTATTATGCCAAATTGCCTAAGAAACTATTGTTAGTGCTTACTATTTTTAAAGCCTTGTTAATATTTTTAAATTTAGACCATGATTAGTTGCTTTTGAATCCATTGAACTTAAACATTATAAATCCCTCTCCAGATACTGAGTGCTTCTTTTGATCCAGCTGAAACTGATTCCTAATTGATGTAAGGTAAACCAAAACAAAGCTGGCTTGCTTAGGAATAAGTGTTTGTTGAGCCTCTGTGATCATAAAATCATTCAGGTTGGAAAAGACATTTAAGGTCATCAGGTCCAACCATAAACCTAACCCTGCCAAGTCCCTCCCTAAATCAGGTCCCTAAGTGCCACATCTACACATCTTTCAAATACCTCCAGGGATGTTCCCTGGGGAGCCTGTTGCAATGCTTGATAACCTTTTCAGTGGAGAAATTTTTCCTAGTATTCAATCTAAACCTCCCCCGACCCAACTTAAGGCCATTTCCTCTCATCCTATCACTTGGCACTTGGGAGACACACATGAACCTTGCTACAACCTCCTTTCAGGTAGTTGTAGAGACTCATAAGGTCTCTGCTGAGCCTGCTTTTCTCCAGACTAAACAATCCCAGTTTCCTTAGCCACTCCTCATAAGACTTGCTCTTTACACCCTTCACCAGCTTCGTAACTCTTTTTTAGACACCCTCCAGCACCTGAATGTCTTTCTTGTAGTGAGAGGCCCAAAACTGAACACAGTTATTTGAGGTGAGACCTCACCAGTGCCGAATACAAAGGGACAATCACCTTCCTACTCCTGCTGGACACAGTATTCCTGAAAAAAGTCAGGATGCCTTTGGACTTCTTGGCCACCTGGGCATGCTATAGGCTTATGTTTCTCTGGCTGTTGACCAATACCTCCAGGTCCTTTTCCTCCAGGCAGCTTTCCAGCCACTCTTCCCCAAGCCTGTAGTGTTCATGGGGTTGTGACCAAAGTGCAGGACCTGGCACTCAGCCTTGTTGAATCTTATACAGTTGGCATCAGCCCCTTGATCCAGGCTGTCCAGATCCCTCTCTAGAGCCTTTCTACCCTCAAGTAGATGAACGCTTCCACCCAACTTGGTGTCATCTGCAAACTGACTGAGGGAGCACTCAATCACCTCAACCAGATCATTGATAAAGATACTGAACAGAACTGGCCCCAGCACTGAGCCCTGGGAAACCAGCTGCCAACTGGATTTATCTCCATTTACCTCCACCCTTTGGGCCCGGCCATCCAGTCATTTTTTTATCCAGCGAAGTGTACACCATCAAGCCATGAGCAGCCAGTTTCTCCATTAGAATTCTGTGGGAATGCAGTGTTGTAGTTTCACTAAATGGATTTTAAACAACATTTTCAGTGTAACAACAACAACAAAAATTCTTCAGACTTCACAAGACTGACCATCATAGGAAAAAGCAACATAATGCTGGCACATTTATACCTTACTTCTCTACAGAAGGAAATGTAGAAAAGTTTATACCTTACTTCTCTACAGAAGGAAAAGCTCAACAGAAGTATACTTTTAACATGTAGATTGATGTTAGTCAGGCCTCTGCAGCATCTCAGTTTTCTAAAACAAGGAATAGTTCTTCCTTTCTTCATTTGAATGCTGTAGAGGATCTGAATTCTGCTAGATGTCATTCAACTTCAGTATCTCTGCAGCTATAGCACTCTTCATTAATATTGCACTAGAATGAAGCAGAATTGGTGCTGCAATATGCATAAATGAGCAGCAATGGATATTGGACAACGTATGTTATCTCAGCATAGCTTGGTGCACCTTTCGCTTAAGTCAAGACACGTAAATAGAGGTTCTTCAAACCACATTTGAAGGAACAAAAAGGAAAGAAATTTCAGAGGCTTATCTTCAATTGGAAAGAACTAAAGCAGACCTGTTCTAAAAGGTTTCTAACTTTTCTAAGCTAGTACTTTAAAAATTAATGTTATTGCTCCAAATATTTTGCTGCATGTAGATAGTTTGAAGCAGGAGTGGACATATCCTTTCAACACTTCCATGTCTCCTTGTTTGAAAAACGAGGCATCAAACATGAAATTCCGTCTGAACATGAGGAAGAATTTCTTCCCTCTGAGGGTGACGGAGCACTGGAACAGGCTGCCCAGGGAGGTTGTGGAGTCTCCTTCTCCGGAGATATTCAAGACACGCCTGGACAAGGTCCTCTACAGCCTACTGCAGGTGACCCTGCTTTGGCAGGGGGGTTGGACTAGATGACCCACAGAGGGCCCTTCCAACCCCTACCATTCTGTGATTCTGTGATTCTGTGATTCTGTAATTTGTTCAGTCTTAGAGTATTCAAGTACATGCTAAGTTACCAGAGCTTGCAGAATTAGAAAGTACTAGCTGAGACCCCACCCGGAGTACTGCATCCAGCTTTGGACCTCTCAGCACAAGAAAGACCTGTTGGACTGGGTCGAGAGGAGGGCCACAAAAATGATCAGAGGGATGGAACAACTCTCCTGTGAAGAAAGGCTGAGAAAGCTGGGGTTGTTCAGCCTGGAGAAGAGGAGGCTCCATGGAGACCTTATTGCAACCTTTCAATACTTAGTGGGGGCTTATAAGAAAGTTGCGGACAAACATATTAGGAGGTCCTGTTACGACAGGACAAGGAGTCAAAAAGTGATGGTTTTATACTAAGAGAGTGCAGATTTAGACTAGATATAAGGAAGAACGTTTTTTATAATGACGGTGGTGAAACACAGGAATAGGTTGCCCAGAGAGGTTATAGATGCCCCATCCCCGGAAACATTGAAGGCCAGGTTGGAAGGGGCTCTGAGGAACCTGATCTAGTGGAAGACGCCCCTGCTCACTGCAGGGAGAGTGGGCTAGATGACCTTTAAAGGTCCCTTCCATCAGAAACTATTCTATGATTCTGGGATTCTGTGATTTTTTATTTTGTGATCCATGGTAACTAATATTTTAGATGAATTAATTTCTCTGACTTGAGCCTGTTTTGTCCTTACCTCAACCCCCGAGCCTTTTGTTGTATTTTCTCTCCCCTTTCTGGTTGAGGAGGCGGAGTGATAGAGCGGCTTGGTGGGCACACATTTTCCAGCCAAGGTTAACCCACCACACATACCCTGCATCTTCAGTGGAAAATATCCTGTCTCACTCTCATGGGAAACAAAACTGGGAAACTGAAGCCCGGGCTGAGTTCACAGGTTTGAACACAGGACCGTCTGTCTTCTTTTATAGATATAGTTATCCATTCTGATGCTATTTTCTACATTAAAAAACTTTAAAAATATTGTGCCAAGTGCACCCTTGAAGAAGGTTTCAGTTCAGCGTTTTGGGTAGATGGAGGAGAACTGAAGGGGCTCTGAGTGTACCCCTACAGTTTCCTCTCTCCAAAAAAAAGTGACTTATGTTTATAGAGACTGAAGGTAGCAAGCATCTCAAATGAAAAGTGGGTCATAATTGCGCTAAGATGTTATGAGGAATACAGCATTAAGGTATCTCTTTCTTACTCATCTTTCTTACTGCAAAAATAGGGAACTGGGGTAATACATGGCTGAGATGAACACAACAGAGGAGTGTGGCAGGACAATTCTCCTCAACAAGCTGTACAATAGCCAGTGATATGGGCTTTGCTACTTCTTCAAGACTGAAATGAAAGAGAACTTTTTTTTTTTTAACATTTTTTGTTTGCTTCAGCTCTTCTTTGCTCGCTCCTTGCATTTGGAAGGACCCAGCAAAATAGCACTAAATTCGGAAAACTCCTTGATCTTTTTTGCTTAAAGTAATTTTACTATAGGTTTTTCCTCTCTGGTGAAGACAAAAGCATAATTTGTTTTTAAATACTCTGAAAAACAGGATGGGAAGTGCTCATATTAGTTAAATATTTTTCTGCTTTCCTGTAGTGTTTTATTTATTTTGCAAAAACTTATGGCCCTACCAAAGAAGAATTTGAATTACTACAAGGAAAATAGTTGCAACCTTTGGAGCTAAAAATAATTTTTAATTTGGATAAAGGTTAGTTTTTGCTTTCGTACAGAAGGCAAGTTTAGTGGGAGAGATTGAACTTCACCTAGGCCCATCTGTCCGCACTTATCCTTTCAGTGTCTCTGTCTCTTTGCTGTTCATTGATAGAGATACAGTGGGGAAAAATCTGATGACTAATGGCAATAGAACCAGCTTTTCAAATGAGCACCAAAATTCATAGTCTATTTTCAGAAAAAATCCACTCTGTAATCCAGGTTGGATGGGAGGAGATGATGTCATCTGGCCCTGTTAAAACTGAAAAGAGGAGAACATGATCACTGTCAACAAAAAATAACAAACAAAACTCCTGATGTAATTTTTCATTAAGAGGATGGCAAGACAGGATAGAAGAGAAAAATTCTGACAGGGCAGCCTTGTAACAGTTTAAAGTTACGCATAATGGAAAGGATGGAAGGACATTTTTTAAAAAATACCGTTTTAGTTTTGGTGTTTTCTTTGAAAGGAACAGTCAGTCAAAGATTGTATCCAGATAACTTGCCTTACTTTTTTCTAGTGTGGATAGAAGGAGCAAGTTAGGGGAAAAAGAAAGTGATCCCTTGAGAGACAAAAGGTCTTACAGAAGAAAATATTTTTTTTTCTTTAATAGATGTAGTATTTTCTTATGTAGGATTTTATAAATTCTTGTCTATCAATTAATATGGAAACTAAGATAAAGCCTTAGAAGGAAAATACAGCAGAAAAGGTAGCTTCTTCATCTCATGTTTCAGGAAAAAGAAGTGAAGAGGAAATTACCAAAGGAGAAGAGTGAAAACTAAAAAACTTGAAGGGTACCTTGACAGTTTTGTTCCTGAACAAGTGGAGGGTTATAACATCAGTCTTTTACTCTTTTCTTGCCCCTATCCAAACAAGCACTTTGAAGGAAACCTCTTTTCTGTCAAGATTTGTATTTCACGTGCTCATGGTTGCCATCATGACAACACCACATAGAGCTTTCTTCTAACGCTTCGCAACACTTGAAAGCTCTTTTGGAGTTTTCTTGGAAAGTGGTAGCAGGATCATTCCGTATATTGATTAAGAAAATTCAACCATTGTCTTAGGGTAGGACTAAAGGGGGAAGAAGGGGGAGTATTTGCCTGATTTGTTTTGGTGGGTTTGGGGTTTTTATTCAGATGACTTAACATGAGGTATGTCATATTTTGTTATGAGTCAGAGATTTATTTAATTCTGAAGATTCCTCAGAATATTCATTTCTATTGATAATTACCTATCAGCATCTCTTGAAAAGTGATAAGAACTTGGAGTTAATGTTTAAATTGTATACTAAATTAAAAGTACAGTAGTGGTCATATAATAATCATAAGTCTTCTAGAACTATTGTTTTCCATCACAAATACGAAAAGGTATTTGTGCATTCAGTACAGAGCCAGGCTGAGGCCCTTCACTCATTTTGAGACAGCTATAGTTCTGTTGCCCTGTATGCCTCTCTTCAACTTTACTGTACCATTATTTCTGGTTTCTGTTCAACCACTTTGATTTTAAACTTCCACTGCTGTGTTCTGCCTAACTCCCTTCACAAATTCATGACAAGGGAGTAGTCAGCAAAAATGGGTCTTTCAAATGCTCAGTAGATTTGCTCTGCTATAGCTCCAATACAGCTAGCCAGACTTGTTCAATGACATTGCTGTATAGAAAGAAGTTTGAAGCTACCTACTGTCAGGAACCATGAACAATGTACCATCTCTTGGAATGTCCACAGTCCCACCTGAAGCAATAGCAAAACATAAAAGCTCATAATAATGCTGTTATGCGCAGGCACAACAGGAAGACGTTTCGCTGTTAAGGCAGTACAACTGAAAAGCCTTTTTCTATTTCATCTGAGAAATACATGGCAAAATACTTTCAATTCATGGTCTGCTCATTGGACCTCACCAAGTTCCCATATATTAAATCAGTTCCGGTGTATTTTCTGGCTTTAGATCGGTCCTTTAATTTGAAATTTAAATTTTGTCTTCTTGTGTAGATTTACTAAAAATAATAGTATAATCGAGTAGATTTTAATATGAAATATACATGAGATATTTTACTGTGCAGTGGTGTTGGAGGTACTTGTAATTATCCCATTGACTTTTGCTATAACAATGCTTTTTTTCAGATGACAGATAGTTGAGCTCTGCAAAGAAAAGTGTCGACAGTTCTTGCATTTCCAAATCTGCAATGTAATTAGGGATACTGAAATAACTCTGCAGTTCCCTGATTTTGGATATTGTCTTGCAAATCTTTTTCATAGTCTGCTTGTCAAAATCAGCAAAGCAGGAAAGCTAGCTTTAAATAGTGTTCTGTGGTGCAGAAAGAGATGTTGTTTTACCCGCTAGAGATATTATAAAGGCTTGCAGTGTAGGGCTGTTTGTGCAGTAGTTTTGAAGCCACTGAAATTATTTCTGAAATAGGATGGTAGTTGTCACCAGTAGCTAGAAAAATGGAATGTTGACTTGTCATTGATATTTATTCTTTGTTGTAAACATTCTTATTCAGTGAAAGATGCTTTGTTTGATATTTCACTTCAGGAACAATGCATAATAACAGTAAGTTGAATGCAAAAATATCAATTAATGGGTTATGCTATAAACTTTTTGTCTATTGAAACTGAAATAAGTGAAGGCTTTGGGCCTTATGAGGAACTTCTGACACAGGTGATCAAGGAGCTGATGGGGAAGATGCTCTGCTGTACCTGATACATACAGATAAGGAAGAACTGGTCAGGGATGTGAAGGACAGGGATATCCTTGGCTGCCTGCAGTGAACACGAGATGGTGGAGCTCAGGATCCTGAGAGAAAGAAACACGACAAATAGCAGGATCACAACCCTGAAATTCAGGACGGCAGATTTAGACCTGTTCAGGAATTTGCTTAGAAGAATGGATGCAGATGGAATACAGTGCTGGAGAGAAAAGGGATCTAAGAGAGCTAGCTAATTTTCAACATTCATAACATTCATCTACTCCAAGCCTGAGCATATTCCATTTCTATCTGTGGGAATTAAATCAAAGGGAGCAGGAAGTTTGCATAGATAAATAAGAGGGTCCTGAGAAAACTCAGTTGTAAAAAGGTGGAAACAGGATCAGGTGATCCAGGAGAAATACAGAGACACTCCATTAGGAAGAGTGTTGCCACCAGGTCAAGGGAGGTGATTCCTCATCTCTACTCAGCCCTGGTTGAGGCCACATGTGGAATGCTGTGTCCGCTTCTGGGCTCTCCAGTACAACAGAGAGATGGAGTCAGTGGAGAGAGTAAAGAGCCACTAAACTGATTAAGGGACTGGAGTATCTCTTCCATGAGGAAGAGCTGACAGAGCTGGGACTGTTCAGAGTTTATGACCACACAATAAAAATATTCCAATGCTCAAGGTCCAGCATTAAAATTGCCCTGCGCTGAGACTACCTGAAATTGTTGGCAGGGACAGTTGTGATGCAAAAGAAGAGATTATTTTATCCTGTTGAGTATATTTGTATGATCTGCCAATCATGTATCTCATCCAGGAATCTGCAAATGAATTCAAAGTTCAAAGCCTGGTCATATGGTTGATCAATGGTCATTAGTGTTAGATGAAGAAAATATTTTGCAACTGTATCCAGAAGAGTATATTCTATACTGAAAAATGTTCTGTAGGCTAGAAGTTACATATGCTAAAAAAACAATCACTCAGAAGTAGGCAAACAGTATTGATAGTTTTATTTCTGTTTAGTTCACATGTACATATTTTAATCTTAAGACACACTTTTCTCACAGGTTCATGGTCTGTTTCAGTTCACAAATTGGTATCTGAAAAGGAAAGTGCATGGGTTGCCGAGATAATTGTAAATTTTGCATTTTCTAACACTGAAATGTTTACATGCTTAACTTTAGAAATTTACTACTTGAACTAAACCCCTTTAAACATTAGCTAGCAAAATACAAAACTCATAGGGAGAATTGATGGGTGTCATATTTGGGTGCAAAACTCATATCTGTGTAAAACATAGCACAAGTGGGCTTTTCTGCAGAAAACAGACTGAGTAGGAATATGGCTTTGAGCTCTTTTCTTGGATCTTTTATATCCAGGCTGAATTAGCTTAATAAAAGGAACAGGATGAATTCGAGGTAGTTGCCTGTGTTTCTTTAGTGGAGGCTGAGTACGTTTAAGTGATCATAAGTTATTGCTTGTTCTGTGTTTCCTCAAAATATTTTGTGCATATATTCTGAAAATGTCCCAGTTTGTAGCTGGCAGTTACATGATTTAAGTAGATAACAAAAGCAGCAGCAACCATGACATCCTACACCAGTTTATACCTTAAATCAGTTCTCCTGCTTTTGAGTTTCTCTGGAGAGAGAGACAGTACTTCTTGTATTCACAAATTCTGAGTCGGGAGAGATGTCAGCTATGTTCTTTGTTAGTGCACTGGAACTAGATACAGATGAAAGATATATTTTGGGAAGAAGTCCAACACTTTGAGACTTTTGCACTTATGCTTTCTCAGAAGTTCTGCACTGATCTGAAACTTCAATATGTATAGGGTTTTTCTTCCTTTTTTTTATTCTTTCCTGGAAACAGCATGTTTTCCATGGTGCATGGACTCTGTGGCCAAAAATTCCTTGTCTATAAATTATTTCAAACTTTGCTAGCACTGTGTATAATGTATGAGGTTTCAGGAGTTAAAATGTTATCCTTCAGACTACTCATATAGTTCTTCTGGACATCTGGAAAAGTTGGGGTTTGAGGCCTACAAAATAGCAACTGAGGAGTGTTCTTAGTTGGCAGAGAAGACTGCACTTCAGGTGGGACACTGCAATCTGCTACAGGCTTGCAAGATTCTCGTAACCTAGAAACCAGAGTGTTTAGAGGAGGAAAGATTTGAAAAGTCATTGGACTTAAGTGACAGTACTGAATAGGCTGTTCATCACAGAAAATCAGTGCACCAAACTGACTTTCAAGTGTCCTGAATGAAAAGCATTACATCTTTTACTTCCAAAAGAAGGGCTATTGTTAAGACTTTACAGATTTTACAGACTCTTTTTTTCAAGTTTGGTTCTTTCAGGAAAGGTACATAAAGACTGGTGTGGGGGAGTGAGGAGACTCTGCCTTTTAGTGTTGTTGCTGTTCTTACTGTGACAACCTCTTAGGAGTCTCTGAATAGTCAGTGAACCCCATCTTCTAGTTATCAGCTCCATAAGAGACCTGCTGCAGGGCTTTCAAGTTGATCTGAATTGCTGTGTTGAGAAGGAGGCTGGGGATGGGTTTAATCATCAGTGCTTCATGTAGGTAGCAACAAATTGGGTCTTTGGATGTTATATGGCGGTAATCATGAAGATTCAAAATGAAAGTGGTTTTCACTGACCTGGAAGTTACAGGAGATAATAAAATGTAAAGGAAACTGTCTATGAAAGACAGGGAAGTAAATCATGTCTGAGTGTTTTGATGAAAATTCACCTGAAATGCAAAACAAATCTTCTGGTCACTTGGGGTACACTAGTTTGATTTGGCACATACAGCACCACACCGCTTCATTACATGCTTTGTTCAAAAAACCAGACACAAACATAGGTTGCAGAGCACAGAATTTATGGTTCTGCACATATTGGTAAAACCCCTGAACATTTATCCAGTGGTTTGTATCGTTGACGTGCCAATCTACTAGTTCAAAGGAGTTCTTCTGGGAAAAGAGATGAGAGAAGATCTGTCAGAGAAGGAAACTCTGTCAAAAGAATTATATCATGGGGTTCTCTTGTAATAAGGGCTTTGTCTGCGTTTCAAAGCAGGTGCCCTCTGTGATATGCCCTGCATTTCTGATTGCCTGATTATCCAAATGGGGGTTCTCTGTCATGCATAAAAGTTCCCTCTCTGCCCCAGTCCTGTGCAAGTAGGAGGTGGGAATTTAGGCTACAAGATACTCTTTTGCATTTTCTTGATTCACTGATTATTTACACCTGCTGTCATTACATTTCCAAGCCTTAAACTATACATTTTGTGAACATGTTTAACTGGTTTTTTAAAGTATTGGTCCACATATCAGTCAAGGCTCATTGCAGCTCTCTTTTGTCCATACCAACATTATAATATGACAAGCATTTTTTTCTTTAACAAAAGTAAATATTTATTGTCAAGCTCCCTGAAAGTATCATAGCAGTACCCTCTTCAGCCTGCAAAATGGCTACTTTCAAGTGCCTAAAAAGTACTTTCTCACCTTGTTCTTGTTTTGCTCTTTTGGTGTATTTTCCTTCTCGATTTGGATCACTCTTTATTTTAGTGCCCATACTGTGTGAATGCTCCATTACTCCTGGAATTCTTTCTGCAGTCTAGCAGCAAGGTTTCCCCCCAGACAAAAAGTAAGGTGATTCAGTTGGTCTAGGAGCTACTTTAAAGGGCAGTACTATACCAGGTCTCGTTCCTCCTGACTACTGCAGTCCTCCTACACAAATCGACAGGCAGCTGCCCTTTCAGCATCATGCTATAAAAACACGTGTGCCAAGTACCTAGGTAGTCTAACCATTTCAGTGTGCTATAAAAGGTTTTGTAAGATGCATTTTTTAAATGTATCAGGCCCTTGAAGGGTTGACATGAGGCTCAGAAGAGTTGTGGCTCTTGCTGCAGTCTACCTCCAGCTATCCTGGATCACAGAGAAGGATTTCTGCCTTCACAAATCTGCCTTCTTTGTAAGCAAAATGCCATGCAGAGAGTTGGAGTGGAGTTCTGAGCAGTCTAAGTTGAAAATAAAAAGAGTTGCTAAAAATAGCACACGTTAATGACTATTGTATGGTGGTGTGGTCATGTGGAAATACAAGGAAAGGAGATGTGTTCCATAGGATGTGACTGATAGATCAAAGAAATTTTTGAGTGTGTACTGAATTTGTAGTATGTCTTTCTATATCTGACAATATTAATGTAGGAAAGGAAGGTTGTGAGATAAAAGAAAAGAATTAATTAATCCTTTTGCTTTCTCACGTGTCTTTCCCATGTAAACTGAATTAATTTTGCCTTAAACTCTTTGATATCATGAGACCACTTATATGCCGGGGACAAGAGAGTGTGCAAGTTAATTAGAGATGGAAGAATGGGAGTTCAAATGGAACTTCAAATAGAGGAGTTCTAAGACTAGCTGAATACAGGGAATAAGTATTTTCCTGGTGGAAACAGGGAAGACAAAGGTTGAATAAGAAATCAAATATAATATTAGTGATTTTTTTATAGTGTTGGAATAGAAGCAAGAGATCAGAGGATTCAAAAAATAAATTGAATACATAACCAAAGCAAAGTGAATCGAGGTGTGTAGGTAAGGTCAAAGAGTTGAGTAAAGTCAAGATGTGCAATATAAAAACTAAATTATGCTAAATTATTCTTTTAAAAGGTTAAGTACTAGTGAAATATCTTCTCAGTAATAGTTTGTTTGGTATTAGCTATCTCAGGTTTCAAAAGAAAGGAAGATGAATCACTGTCTTAATGTCCTACTGCTAGAATTCAGTCACTTTCCTGGATAATATCTTGTTGATTTGTTTTCTTGTTAAAAAGTGTTTTGAAAAGGAGAACTTTGAGTTTTTGATAGACTACCTGTGAAAAGCAGCTGACATTTTTTCCCTGTTGCATATAATAAGATATGCCAAGAAGACTGATCACAGATCTTTGAATTTCTTTTCTGTAGTTACCCCATTTTTGGTATAGCCTTGAAATCACAAGAAGTTTAAAGATTGTTTAGAACAGAAGCGGGATCAGGTGAATAGGAATGAGGTTTTCTTCTTAAGTTTTTGTATTTATTTATTCATTCTATTAAAATGACACCTCACAGGATATTCATGTTCTGTGTGAGTGTGTTTTGTTATACTTCAAAGACCTAACTTGATAGTAACAATGAGACATGACTAACGCTATTGACTCCTGTTACCATGAGAACCAGACCGCTCCAGATGAGAAAGCTGTGCTTTGTCTAAACAGTCTGGGAATAGTTTCAGTTTATATTACCTTCTTCGCTGCTTCTGGCAAATAGCAGCTTTCAGGTATTAATATTTGTAAATGAATGCAAAACAAAAATAATTGTTTAAATGTAATATGAGTCATGAAGTTGCAGCATTAAAATTTGCAGGTAAGAACACTTAAAAATTAGATGCTCACTGCAAGTGTTTCTGAGGCAAATAGATTTGGATGAAACATGGGCTTCATCATGCAATTTACCTATATAGCCATATGGGCTGTATCTACCTTCACATATATATATAAATATATATGTACTACAGCAGATGTTTAAGCAACAAAGGGTAGGAAAAACTGTGTACTTCAAATGAAATAACAGTTTTACATACTCCCTGTTTTTGTAGTTACCAGGTGAGACTGTAACAGTGTTTTACTGAAGATGATAACAGTGATCTTGTTTTTAAAAAATAACAATTTGTCTGTGTCTGGTAATGCTGTCTGGTAGTTGAAATTTAGCTAATCTGAAACTTAACTGAATTTCTGAATGTACTGTTGTCATATAGCCAAGTTTACTTTGCCGCCTAATCTGTGATGACTGTGTACTTGCTCATATTATAAATATATTATAAATAAAAATATTTACAGAACATTATTCATCGATAGGCAAAAAAGTGTTGACTTAGTGACCATTGTAAAATGACTTTTTCAGCTATTGGAAAGCAGACTTCATTCAGCAACACTAAAATCTTATGTATTTCTTGGGTATAATTTGGCGTGATTAAAAATTACAAGGAAATAAAAAAAAAAGATTAAGGTCTACAAAAAATCTTCAGATTTCAGATTTCATATGCTTCTGTACACTTGTTCAAGTGATTTTGATTGAAACTCTTTTATTGATAAGTAAGGTGAGTATTTTCATTTGTAGTGAGTGCAATTTTCTCATCAGCATCTAAAAAGAAGTCAACTTTACTTAATAAAATACTCTGGGTTTGAACAGTGTTAAAGGGGCAAATAGCTCCTCGTAATCTCTTCCAGCTTTTATTTCTATGCCCATATATTCTCTCAAAATATCCTCGTTCAGATTTTTTTTTTCCCCTAGACCTCTGGGAATTCTGGAGAAGAATGCATCTTCACATTACAATGCACTCTTCATCTCTTGGGCAATCTACAGACTGAACCATGTACGAAAAAGTGAGTATCTAGAGGTCTTACTTTCTGCATTGTTTTCATTTATAGAATGTCACATACGTTGTGACACATAGCTAAATTCAGTAATCTCAGCAGTGATGAATGACTTCCTCAGTGTTATAAGATATGTGGAAAATGCTGAAAAAACATTTTCTCCTTCTTTGTCATTTGAGTGGTTTTATGACAAAACAGCTCTCTGTTAGAATAAGAGAACATTTTCTGCAACTGTGCAATGAAACAAAGCTGTAGGAAAAATTTTCATCTCTTTTAACACCCCACTGTGACTAAATTATAGTCTATTACCTTAGTTATTGGAAGATGGGGTAGGGGAGAAAGCAAATCCATTGAATGGAGTGCAATATCGCTCCTGTGGAGGTACCCAACCTAAATAAATGTGATATAGGCTTTGTTACAGTTTTCTGTATGAGACTGATGGAATCCCAAGCTAACTCAAGACCCTTTCTGAAAAATTTGAAGTAGTTTGGTGTTTATAATGTGTAGACCCTTTTAGTTTTGGAGGTAGTCTAGCAATATCCAACAGAAAATGAATACTATAATTACAGTCACATTTCTGTGATTCAAAAGTAGCAATTTAGAAACTCAAGAACATTTCATTTCTGACGATTAGCAATTGACATTATAATAATTTTTTCTTCTATTGAACATGTTAAAACTTGACTTCCTCCTAACACAAAAAGAAGCTATATCAATGTAGTTTTGTTTGAATTTTTAAAACGTGTGAGATCCACCTCACCGACCACTCATCCAGCCCACACTTCCTGAACTTCCCTGGGAGGATGTTATGGGAGACAGTGTCGAAAGCTTTGCTGAAGTCGAGGTAGACAACATCCACTGCTCTCCCCTCATCTACCCAGTCAGTCACACCATTGTAGAAAGCTATCAGATTGGTCAAGGATGATTTCCCCTTGGTGAATCCATGCTGACTACTCCTGATAACCTTCTCCTCCACTTGCCTGATGATGACCTCTAGAATGAGCTGCTCCATCATCTTTCCCATGACAGAGATGAGGCTGACCGACCTGTAGTTTCCTGGGTGCTCCTTCTTGCCCTTTTTGAAGCACAGCTTTCTGGTTTGTCTCTTGCCATTTTGTACCTTTAGCTATCAAAGACTTCACAGTCACAAATAAAGTTCTATCTTTCACAATGTTGCTGAGTGAAACAAATGACAGTTTCAAAGAGAATTCTCTACCTGTGTTCTGCGCTAGCCTTGCCTTGTGACAAGACTGATACCACCACACCTAATCTGAGTAAAGGCAAATGAAAGAGTGTTTTACAGTTTTTCTCAAAAGCTGCTTGTAACAGGTGCAAATAATAAGAATGGTCCTAACAGTGCTCTGGAAATACCAAATGTGTTCATTTTGGGGAAAATTATAGGTGGATTATTTTAGTTTTGTGAAACTCCTCATCCACAGTATGCTCATCCTAAAAAACAGACAGGCTAGAACAACAATGTCAAAGTGGTATTTGAAATCTTGAGAACACTAAGTACTTGAAATGTATACTTCCTGGGTTCGGCCAGGACGGGGTTAATTCTCACCAGGAGCCAGGAGGGAACACAGCTGGGCGGGCTGACCCAACCTGCCCAAACAGAGCAGGGTATTCCATACCATGTGCTGTCATGCTGGGGTCTGGTTGGGGGGAGCTGGGCGGCGGGAAGTCTTGGGGCTCGGGAGCACACGGTGGCGGCGGGTGGTGAGAGTTGCTCTCTGCGTTCTGCTGTTTTGTTTTGTGTATTCTCCTCATCTGTATCGTTGTTGTTGTTCCTGTTCCCTTCGTTTGCTGTTCTGTTAAACTGCCCTTATCATGACCCACCAGTTTCTGCCTGTTTCTTTCCATTCTCCTCCGCACTCCAGTGGGGGGAGGGGCGGCCGCGTGGCTCTTTTGTTGCCAGCCGCAGCCAAACTATAACATTATTTTTGTCAGATCTATAGAATACAAGTCCATGAGGAAATAAGAAAAAAATAATTCACTAGTATTTATAGGCAGTGGAGTGGGATGGGAGAATTATCAACGTAAACAGTGTGAGCTAATAGGTAAAAAATACAGGAAATTGGTGACCCAGAGTGTCTTCAACCATTCAAGCTATGATGGTACTATGCAGCAGGTGAAAGCAGATTCATGATTTGTGAAGCTGGAAGAAGTCTGTGTTCCCATTGTTAATAGGTTTGAAGACTACATTTGTGGCATGAGCGACCAGCCTTTTGCTTTTTATTTGGGGGTAGGGGAAGAAGGCAAGAGGTGAAAAAGGGAGAAGTATAATTCTCCGAGCTTCTGAGTGCCTGAAGCTAACAATGGATTAAAAAACTTGTGTAAACAGTTACGATACCAATAAATACATTTTGCTTGCTTATAGTCCTGGGCAGAAATCATATTTTCTCTAACTTTTGTTGAAATCATTTCAGAGTTTAGATTTTCTTCTGGCTCTGAAATTGTGGGATATATTCAGCAAAGATCAGGGACTGAGCTATGCTGTGTTTCTAGTATCCCTTATCACTATACTTTGAATGGAATTGCAAAAAAATGAAAACGGTGAAGGAAATAACCCATATTGTTAGTTACGAGGGAAGGTTGTCAACAGTAATATAGTCAAAGCTTAACAAGAATCTAATAGATGCTTTGAAATTAGTATTTTAAAAGAAATTGCCTATAATAAACCCTCTTACAGGCAGTGTTAATGGATTGCATTTACACAGAAGGGCTATTCAGAGCAATTTGTATATGGTAATACTTGCACTTCTGTAATTCGATACAGAATACAAAATGAGTCCTAGCCAAGCTGCATTCCAATAATACACTATTTAATGGCTCTGTTCATTATTCTGCTTTAATGTCTTCTGTGATGCACTGCATACCTGAATCGTAGGTATTTCATCATCGAGCTTGCAGTCTTTAGGGAGGAGTCAAGGATCTTAAAATGTATACAGTAACTTATAGCAAAAGATTTACAACTTTCTGCTTCAGTAGTAGCCATCCAACAACAGAACTCTTTATCTGGCTGGAGATGAGTGCTCATGCCACTAACAAATGCTAATGCAGAAGTCAAGCTAACTTTAATAGGTGAAAATGTTTGCTTTTTTATTGTTTACAAAATTGTTCAAAGCAAAAATCCTCAGCATCCTTGTACTAGTGGATTCTGTGCTTTACAGAGATAACGCCATAGAGCATGAATGCTAGGAAAATTTATTGAAGACTACATTTGTGCCAGGTATAGGGACTGACTCTGGACGGAATTCAGAGGCTTGGTATTTTGAGCAACTAACACTATGAGGCTCCTTTTTCTGGTCGTATAACTGCACTATGGCTGCACAGATCCCTCTGCTAACTTCATAAAGCCCAAAGGAAATATGTGTATATATTTTCACTCTTTCCTTGAAAGATACCCTACATCAGTGCTGGCATTTGTATCAGTAATGCCATTAGCCCACGAAAGTAAAATTCATGTTGTTATATCTGTTGGGAAGTAATTTTTTCTCACCTATTTTATGACCTTCAAAATTATACAAGTAGCAGGATGCATCCAAGAAGGTTTTGGAAGCTATACAGACCATCATTAGCATCAATACGCTCCCAGCCTCATAACGTTCGTGTAGTTTGTTTTGGCATCAGTGCAGTCACTTATTTTCATAAATTCTGTGTAGTAACATAACAACCTAATTCTTTTTCTAGCTTGAATGATAGCAGTGTTTTGTTTCATTTCTATGTCAATCTATATAATCTGACTGGCACTACTAGCCTTTTTTGATCATGTATTTTTACGGTTCCATTATGAATCTACATCACAGCCTAAATGCATTTAAATCTTAAAGACAGTGCTTAGAACTGCCTATCATAAGCATGAGCTTTTTATAATTATGGCTATTCTAAAGCCATCATAAAACAAAATAATATTTTAAAAATGTCAGTGATTCAGAAACAATGGGTCGGGCCATCCACTGGGCAGAAGATAAAATTCTGGCATCATTCATGTTCTTAAGCAAGACTTCAAGCAACTGTGACAATAATGTGAATTTCATGTCATGTCACTGTTAAGCATACTATAATTCTAAAACGTCAGCTGTCAGTGTTTTATGTAGAGATTTATAATAGAAGTTTTAGGTTGATGTAGATAGAGAAAGAAGGGGAAGGTCTGATTGTGAGATCACCAGACAGCAAAAGTCTAGAAATATCTGGATTTTAATAACACCTAGATTAACAGGACTGGATAGCTCTTGTCCTTTGTTATTACTGTTGTAGTTAATCCTGACTAGATCACTGGATATATGTCTTGGTGCCTCAGTACTGGCCAGACCACTTGGGTGAATGCATCTTGCAGCCAAACTGCCGGCCAGACTACTTGGGCTGATCAATTTTGGTGGCTCCTGGTATGTAGGAGAGTACGAGTGGATAAAACTGGGTTTGTTTTAAAATAAACTCACCTTCCCCTCCTGTAAGATTTTACATTGAGCCTTGCTACATCTTTGCTAGCATTATTATAATTCTATGTATATAAAATGGCCAATGGCTTTTAGACTTTGTGCATTTAGCTTTCTTTTTAAATGAGATCTCCATATCTGCAAAAGGCTCTTAAATATTACTGGATAGTTGTGTGAATGTGTTAAATTGCCCTCTTCCCTGGGGGAATGATAAATAACTGTAGTCTTAAATTATTTCAAACATCAAGGATTAAGCTAAGTTAGATCTGTAATAAAGCTAAATATGTCGACGCTCTAGTTTATCACAAGTCTGCATTTGATACACTTGGATACAAACTCCACATGTGATACTTCAACTTCATGTGGGCACTGGGTTTTTGGCATGTCTTTGTACACATCCATCTGCCAGACTGTCTGTTTGCTTGTTCACCAGGTGGCAGATAAAGAAGTTGAAGTGTTATCATGTGTTCATGAGGATCGCCTTGGTGTCAAGCAGTCCTAAATGAGGAACACATTTGTGACTAATGAAGGCATTCTGCTGCCAAATGCTTGTTGTCCACCCCAGGTCATGCTCTCTCACTGATGTATCGTTCCTGAGAAGGAAGGCTACAAAGGATAAATATGCTGTAAATAGCCTGTTTGGGAGAACCTTAAGATTTCTAAACTATGTTTTGAGGCTTTGCATTTTGAATTTCAAATCAAATTTTCTTATATCTCTTTCATAAATCTCTGTTTTCTTCTTGCTTTTTCCCTGAATCTACAGCTTTCCTAGCAGAATTTTAAGGTACAGCTCAGCTTAAATCACTGGGTCTTGTCACATTGATCTGATTTATAGTTTTAAATATACATTTCTGTTAACTGTGTATTTATGTTGATAAGGTAATGTGCAGGTGGAGAGTTGAGAGTGTATGTTATTAGATGTGGAGGAAAACGGATTTTTTCATAGTTTGGATGAAGCTTGTGCTACTAACAGTCAGGGAGGAGTGAATTATTATACAATCTGTTTTCATGAAACAAATGTCAGCTTCCTAAGGAAGATAATACAGCTCCACTAAAAGCAGCAGAAATGGGCACATTTACCTGAATGTTAGTATTAGAAATAATTGTTTCTGGCTGAGCTGTAGCTGACTCATACAATGATACATCATTAATGACTAAATAATGCAATTTTTTAATTTAGTTTATTTGTCCTTTCCTCTTCCTTTCTGTTTTGGTAAGGATGCCATGTGGCAATTCTTGAGCTCTAATATCAGAGGGGGCTGCATTTTTGTGACATTTGACTGAAAAAAACCCCGCTTATTCATTTAATTTAATGAGTCAAGGTATTCTTGGAACAATGTGACTCAAGGTTGAGAATCAGTGTTAAATAACAAGAGAAAGGCTACTAGTTGGTCACAGAACTCTGGTGGTGGGCTGAGTATGTCAATGTGCTGCTTAATTCTCCCTTTCTTGAATACGTGAAAGGCTGGGTCAGTTCAGTGATCTTGGAAGTAATGCAACACCGATGGAAAGTGATTAAATTAAAATAATTAAATTAACCAGTCTCTGCCTCATTCTTTAGGTCCCATGCTTATCAATGTCCCCTAATAATGGGACCTAATAATAAATCACAGTCACATAAGTCAAGTAAATACCACTTGTAGATTTTTTAAAAATGTTAATTTTTAAAACTCTGGCAAATTATTTATTTAATACAAAAGGATGCCCATGATTATTCCTGGGGAAAAAAAAATAAACAAACAAACACCAACCACTTTTCCTTTTATAACAGCTTTATAGACTGCAAAGTCCCAAGTGGTCCAAAATTGGTAAGATGGATGCATTTAAAAGCAAAAAGAAAAAGCTAAGAGCACACAAATGCAGTCTGAGTGATTGCTGCATAATTTGAATAAATTTTTGGCTAATTCTTTGGTGAGTTTAACAAAATTAACTAAAAAAGAAACTGTAATCATCTGATGAAACAGGATATTCCTAGCAGAGAAAAAATTGTTCAAGTTGTAGAGACAAATGAAGTGGGATTATAAATGCTCAACTGGATAATGGCATAAATTAATGGCATTATTTTCTATTTGTTGGCTGAGAACTTCAGTGGCAGCGAATGTTTTAGAAGATGGTACAAAAATAGCTATGTGGAAAAGACTGGTGAATGAGGTCAAGAGAAACTCAAGTACTTGAATGTACACTTTTCAAATTTCTTTTTATATTTTTATTTTCAAAATTTGGCTCTGTGTTCTGAGATTTACTATGTTTAAGCTTTTCCTTAATGCAAATCTAAAACTTAACTAAACCCGGAATGATAGAACATTTAGACTACAATGCCAAGAAAGATACAGAAACTTGAAAAAGTCTCTTAGTTAAGTATCAGGACCCTGACTGCGCTGTGAGACCTTAACTGTTGTGAGTAGCCTCCCCTGGGCCCACCCTTCACCCTCTGCCTGTGGGTCCAGGACCCCATTTCAGGTCAGGTCAGGCCAGTCCTCCCCTGCTTGTTACAGCCATGCTGGGGTTGTGCCTCTCTCAAATTTTGTCTCTGGCCCCAGCTCCTGGATGAACATTGGACCTATGTTGTAGTCTTGTTTCCAGTCATGCTTCTGGCCCTATCTCCTGCTTGGACTCACTGGATGGACTCTGGACCCAGTACATTACTTTGATTCGCGTGGGACTGTCAGTGCAGCCTGTTACCCACACCTTCCTTTGCCCATGTTCAGATATTGTGCTATTGTGTCCTGGCTGGTGAGGGCACTGTCTGAGCTGGGATCACCCATGGCTTCCACCTCATCCTCCCACATGGAGAAGTGCCTCTCCCTGATGTTTAAGTTCTAATGAGTATGTTATCATTTTTAGCTTTAATACATGTGTAACATTTTGAGTATATAGGTTTACTACGGAAGATTTTAATGTAATGTACCATTCAGCAAATTTGGTTTTAAAAAGTATCTATAGCCTACTGGAAGTTCTGTTTTGGAAAAAAAAGTGATAAAAAGCAAGATGTTTTTATTTTTAATTGTGGGCTGAGAACTTCAATATCAGAGAAGGCTTATAATCCAGAGTGATACAAAGACCAGTGGTTTGAAAAAGAATTGGGAATGAGATAGTTGTCAACAAGGGTTGACAAACAACAGGTCTTGTCAAAATGTCTGATGAGGGCTTTTGAAAGGTTTTCAAAAAGACATCTCAGGGAGGGAGAAGATTGTAGTCTATAATTTATTAAAGACTTATTAAAGTGTCATTTAGCCTGATTGAAAATGTCAAAAATATGAGAATTTTGAGATAGACTCTTTCGTTAGAGGCTGACCAGAAGAAAGAATCTAGACTACCATAATTAGTCATATCTGTTGTGAAAAGCTGAGCATGAGCAGTAGTTTTACTAAATACCTTTGTTCAAATAATGGTTTTTTTTAACCTGGTACAAGCAGTCATATATGCTTACAGATAGCATTTTAAAAAACTGAACACACTACAGACTACCTTATATCGAAGTTCTGTAAAGGACCAAGTATAAAAAGAAACAGCTCAAAAATATTAAGCCATTCATGTTGGCAGCATCCAAGAACAAGTGAAAAGGGTAGAATGAAAATAAGTAAAAAGACTTTCTGGGAAATTACATTCATATTGTACATAATATGTGTTATGAAGATCGTAGTTTGTGTCAAGTGCAGGAAGTACAGCTAAAGAAATTGCATTGAACTTTAGTCAGCTACAGTCTCTAAGATTGTTATTTATGGATTCTGTTACTCAGCTAAGTGTATGGCCTGTGGGATGATAGGCAGAAGAAGTGAAAGAAGTGTGGATTCAGAGAAGCTAGAAATACAGTAATTTAATTTGGAGGAAAAAACAAAAAAGACATTTCTGTAAGTAGCATTAAGTGCCTGTACATTGACAGGTCTCTAAAATTATACTTAACAAATTCTTTAGTTTGTGCTGAGCCTTGAGGCTGGTAGACTAAAAGCTACCTCATGCTTTAACCAGATTGCAAAGGAGAATCAGTCAAGGCCAGAAGGTGACTGTAGACTGTCTTGTCTGCGTTCTGTTTACAGGGGGGCATTAAGAAGCATGTGGCCAGCAGGTTGAGGGAGGTTTCCCTCCCCCGCTACTCTGCCCTAGTGAGACCCCATCTGGAGTACTGCATCTGGTGCTGGGCTCCCCAGTTCAAGAAAGATGAGGAGCTACTGGAGAGAGTCCAGCGGAGGACTACAAGGATGATGAGGGGACTGGAGCATCTCTCCTATGAGGAAAGGTTGAGGGAGCTGGACTTGTTCAGCCTAAAGAAGAGAAGGCTGCGAGGGGACCTAATATATGTTTATAAATATCTGAAGGGTGGGTGTCAGGAGGATGGGGCCAGACTCTTTTCAGTAGTGCCCAGCGACAGGACAAGGGGCAACAGGCACAAACTGAAGCACAGAAAGTTCCGTCTGAACATGAGGAAGAACTTCCCTCTGAGGGTGACGGAGCACTGGAACAGGCTGCCCAGGGAGGCTGTGGAGTCTCCTTCTCTGGAGATATTCAAGAGCCGCCTGGACAAGGTCCTGTGCAGCCTGCTGTAGGTGACCCTGCTTTGGCAGGAGGCTTGGA